>Ga0304728_1001399_pt1 | contig 17135 bp, 27 predicted proteins | sample C_130625_MF_Meta_FD_190476 | JGI IMG/M metagenome (GOLD analysis project Ga0304728, IMG submission 190476) | Freshwater microbial communities from Lake Croche, Canada to study carbon cycling - C_130625_MF_MetaG (v2) (version 2) | ecosystem: Environmental > Aquatic > Freshwater > Lake | place... | reverse complement strand
TTAAGATGCTCATCATTATTACATAAGCAGTTGCCTTATCTTCAATCTCTTTTTGTGATTTATTTACTCTGTTTTTACCTGACTTAGTCTTTTTAGTATAAAATCCTTGTGGTGTGATGTCCTTTCTAATAACCCATTGCAATATATTATCAAACATATCTCCAGCTGATTTCCCTGTAGTTCCTTTGTGTGTTTTTGCGATATCTTGCCATTCTTGAGGCAATGTTGAAACGTATGCAGATGCAAACTTTCGAGTACCAAATTCAATATATGCTGCATAAAATGCAGTAGCATATACTTTCGCAAATCCTCTACCTGCTTCGTGTGATATTGAACGTGCAAGATTACCATTATCTCCTGACTGCTCTTGTACTAATGTCTTAGCCTCTTTCTCAACTCTCTGCGCCCAATCACCTAATGCTCTATCAACATTATCTTGAACATTAGATGAAATGTTATTAAGTTTATCAGTTAATGCTTGTAATCCAGTTACTTTTAATCGTATCATAATAAAACAGGGTAAGTTATTATTTCAATAAATGTCAAATTCAATGCATCATCTGTATTAATAAAATTTTTGTCTTTTATTAATAATTCTATATAATCATCACTTCTTCTTATTATTGTATAATAACCAACTCCGCTTCCAAGTGTACTGCTAAAAAATGTTTTTGTAATATTAGGTACTAATAAAAATGCACCTGTTAAAGTTCCATAATAACTACCAACTCCATTATAACTCCATACAATATCCCCTATCGTATTCTCATAAATATAATCAACAGTCGGAACACCTGTACCAACTTGCGACATATCTATTCTATATACTTTATATGGATTAACATACGCAGCAATATCAGCCATTGATGCACTTCCTTCATTGAATGCAGGTCTAAGTATAGGTATGATGTCTGTTGACTCTAATACACCTAAATTAAGTAAATATGGATATGGTATTCTATAACTCATTAAAAATATAAAACTGTTGCTATTTCGTTTGTTTCAAATTGTACTGCAAATGTCAATTCCCCTGTTGTTGTATTAACTAACACCTCCTTGTCTACCGGTGTGCCTGAATTAATTATCATAAATTGAATACCATCTTTAAAACAATTAAAAACATGTCTACCTATCAACGCAGTATTTATAAACGATGTTTCGCCATCTATACCGATGTAATTATAAATTTGTATTGTATTTAAATCCATAGGTGCATCGCTATTTATTGACTCATCTAATTTAGTTGCTTGTATATATTCCCATTCTTTATTGCCTTCACTTCTTATCTGTAATGAATTAATCTTGTAGAATTGATTTTCATATTGTATCACATCATTACTTCTTGTTTGTCTTTCTGATTCATAACGCATAATAAATACCTGATCATACGACCATTGACGCTGCTGATAATCATTTCTTGGTAGTCCATATCTATCTCTCGCCTCTGCCCATTTAGTCCAGTTTCCTGTTTCAACAGAAATAAGACCGCCAAACTCATTTTTTGCAGTAGTATATCTGTAAATTGTAATCCTTCTATTTAATTTATACACGTTTGTATAAGTTTAATAATGATTGTGCAATTGGACTAATATTGTCCACTCCTTGACTGCGATTATCATACAAATAATATACCTGGTTAAGTAGCGCAAGTTTTAAGACGGCAGGTAAATCAGTATAACCTGAATTGTAATCAATTGTAATGTTGCTTTCTTCAGGATACAATAATCTCTTAAATTCATTACCTGATACTTCGTAATCTACACTTTGTACTAATATCTTACCAGAATCATTTTTAACTTGTTCAATACTCACAATTGGTCCGTAAGGAATGTAAATACTGCCATTCTCATTATTCACGATTGCAGTAATTATGTGAGGCACAAATCCAATATTCGTGTAACCTTCGCACATCTGTCTTGCTGCAACAATCATAGATGTAATAATAGCATCATCAGTTCCAATGTCAACTTTGCAAAAGTCTTTAGCCTCTGTTAATGTAACTGGTTCAACGATTACGCTATCATTAAACTGAATATCTAAAACTGCATTGTAAGAAACCATAATTGATATATTTTAAAAAATCCCCACCCAAAACGGATGGGGATCACTCAACAATTCACACACACAGAATTAAAATTAATCCAAGTAGATTGCAGAAGTAGGCAACATCAAGTTAACTTCTTCTTGACACTCAATACGAGCAGTAATCAAATTCTTTTGGAAATTATCAGAATCTTCCATTGCAAACATAATATTGATTGATTCTGTTTCAACTCTTTCACAATAATCAGCATCAATAATCAAGTAAGATGCATCAAGAGCCCATGAAGCAGCAACTACAGGAGTACCTGATATTATTACTGCTCCACTTGCTACAGATGATACTCCTGCTGCACCTGGATAATAACCATTCTGCAATAATGTTCTGTTTATTAATCCTAAAGTTTTAGGAGAAACAATACAATAAGAAGCATTAAAATTAGCAGTTTGCTGATTAGCAATCAAATCCATAATAACTTCAACAGGATTAGTTCCAGTTGTAGTATTAACACCTGTTGCAGCACCTTTAACAGTAGTGTAAAAGGAAGCATTTTCTGCTTTATAAAAATCTCTCTGCATCAAACGAGGTAAAGTAGATTGCATATAAGGCAATTGCTTTGCCATTTGCTTAGAAAATCTGCTGAAACCTGCGATATAATTCTCAACGATTTTAATTTGTGTAAAATCATAATCAATCTGAGTCTTAGATGATCCTTCAGTTTGTACACTTATTGATCCTTCTGAACCACTCTCTTGATACTGAACATAAAGTCCTGTAGGAGATATTGCAGTAGGAATCAAATCTCTGAAGTTAATTTTCTGACTTGGCAATATTGCCTGTCTTGATGAATAAGACTGATATCCACTCAAATTACCATCAGGAAATAAATTACTACCAAGAATCATATTTCCAACTGCTTTAATTTCCATCTTAAAAGGTTGACCTTTCTTAATGTTTTGTATAGCATCATGATTCTTTTCTAAACCGTCAATAAATGCCTCATTGAAACTTTTTACAACTTCAATGTTAGACTTAGAAGATTTTGTGCGAGATTCTAATATCTGCAAACCACTTACTGTAGCTGCTAAATCAGATTTAATCTTGCTAACTTCTGTACTCATAGATTTAATTGCTTCAACTGAATCGTTAGCATTAACTGATTCTAATTTTGCATTAACTTCTGTTAGAGATGACTTCAATTGCTCTGCAATCTCTGCCTTTGCTTTTTCGTTGATAGAAACTTCAAGACTATTCTTAAGTCCTTCAAGTTCTGCCATTAGTTCTTTCTTTTCCATAATGGATTTTAAATTTTAAAGGTTATTATTAAATTCACGAATTATGTCTGCGATACTTTCCAATGGCTGAATGTTTTTTAACGGTTCAGTATTCTTTTTCATATCTAAAACTAATTGTGCTAATTGCTTGTTATGTATCAACAACATCTGTATTGTTTCATCTGTTGCAGTAGTATTTCTGCAAAACTTCTCTATTGCCTCGTGTTTAGCGACAAATAAATCTATGTCGTTAATACTTTTTAAAGATGTAATCGGTGTTAGTGGATTAGCACCCCATGCAGTAAGACTTGATCCCTCATATAACTTTATCTCTGTTATCTCATACTGACCTGCTGATGGATTCTTTACATAATTCTCATAAGATTGAATCTGATTACGTTTGATAATCTTAAATCCTATTGAATGTTCTGTAATAAGTCCAGACTCTACCATCTTAATGAAATCCTCGCCTCCTTCATGAGATCCAATTTGACTCTCATAAAGTAATCCATAATTATCTTCAGTCAATGACTTCAAAACTCCTAATGGCAATGATGGATCATGATTCAATAAATGTTTTATTCTCGGAAGTGTTGACTCTGGACCATTCTCTCTAATTGTCTTAGTAAATGCTCCTGGTCTTATTATATCACCATCACTATCTACATTATTGAATTTGCTGAAGTATCCAGTAACTAATCCCTGCTTGACACTTAAGTCCATTATCTCGGCAGATAACATTTCGGTTTTGATATTGAAGATATTGCTCACGTTTATAAAATTAAGTTATTTCTTTAATTATTTAAAATATTATTTCCTTACAATTATCCTGCCGTTTGCATCACGTTTACTCTCAAATCCAACTGTACAACGACAGTTTACAACTTCTGAAGCAGGAACAGATAATCCGTTAGGTTGTGTTCTTGCTCCAGGTTGCATCATCTTTAAATCGGCATATTTGCCTAATATAAAAGGTTCTTCTATAGGTATTGCACGACCATTAATCTCTCGATGGTTGTGTCTGGTTCTTTTATCTGTTATCGCAATCCAAGTTTTTATTAAAACGCTATTATTCTTATCTGCGTATATTTTTGCATTAATCATCGCAGCTCCATTTGCTGATGTAACTGTTTCAGTCCTCGCAATTCTCTTTGCTCTCATCGAATTTATGCTCGAATCTAATGCAGTAATTTCTCTTACTATCTCATCAAATCCTATGCCTGTCCTTGTTGCATCAATCAATATCTTTCTTATTACTTCTCTCGTATAATCTGTAATTCCTTCAGCAGTATTAAGCAAATCAGCACCATAATAATTAATTATTAATCTTGCAAGTTCCTCATTAATACCCATTGATCCTGTCGCTGCCTTCGTTACTACCTTCTTATTGTTTCCTACCCATGATGTGCCAACAACAGTATATAAATTCTTTAGTATGTCATAAATTGGAAACGATGGTATTGCCATCAAATCCTGAGTCTTTAGATATACTTCTATTTGAAAGTTCAAAGCAGCATGAAACTTCTTAGCATAATATTTCTCATATTTTTGCTGAAATCTGCTCCATTTTCTTAATTGTTTATTTTGTTGCTGCTGAGTCATTAATTAATTTATCAGTTAATAAACTTTTAATCTGCTCTATCTTCCATTGTCTGCGCTGCTTTTTTAATGGACATGTAGCTACTGGTAGTTCTTCCAACAACACAAACAGTATCTTTTTTTCAATGATACTGACAATTGCTTCTATGCTTTTTTCTTCCATTATTCGCCAGGCATTATTACATCCGCAACTGGTGTTAAGTCATCAAGCAATTGCTTACCTCCATCTATTATAATCTGATTCATCATTGGATCATCTAACTCCTCAAATTGCATTATATCTCTTTTCTCATTAGGAGTAATCCACCACATTATATTCAATGCTTCTGCCTGTTGCTTCATGTCATCCTGTAGTGCAGGAATTTCACTAATATCAATCTCAATAGTTCTCTTTATTCCATCCATGTACATAGGAGTAATTCCATTTACTAAAGCATCTCTGAACATGTAGATATTCGGTAATATTGAATTAGTGTATAGCAACTTTTCTGCTTGACTTACATTATTATATGTCGCTGAATCTTGATTATTAAGCAATATCTCAGGAAACTTGTACGCATTACATAACTTAGTAAAATCAACTCCAGATAACGTACTTACATCCATATCTGCAAGTGATAATCCTAATGGAATATATCCCATTTCACCGGCTGCAAAATATGGCGCACCTTTATTGCTACTATTACGCAGATAATGAGCAAAGTCATTTTTTCTCTGCCCTAATGTTTCAATTGCAAATGCATCTTTTTCGTATACTATACCTGGCACTCCTCCATTCTGCATCTGAGCTACTGATGCATCCATTCCTGAATTTAATCTTGTTAATCTCTTAGTTAATACTTGAAGTGGACTTAATCCTCTCCATTGTAATCCGTTTATTATTGTTGGATTGTAATACTTAATATGAATTATTTCTTCAGGTTTAAATGTTCCGTCAATACCCATATCAAAATATTTATAACCTACTATACGCTGAGGAAAGTTATCACTTATGATTACAGTAACATTCTGTCCTTTCATATCATGAAGTATAATCTTACCTGCATTAGGTCCAAGTTCTATCACTTCCTTATAAAGAAATAACTCACCAGTAATGTATAAGATTGAATAATATTTTACGAGATCCTCATAAGTTATGGAATTAAGCAGCTCCATAAATGGATCATTGTCTTGAAGATCTTGCATTGCCTTGCGCTGATAATACTTACCTATAATACTTTTTTGCCCATAACTTTTGTAGGACTTCATAGCATTATCTGCAATAATCTCATAACCATACATAGGTATTCTCGCAGCAGTTTGTGCGAGATAAGATATTATTGAATATACATCATCTACAGTAACATACGTTTCTATGTTTTCAATGGATTGCCAACTTGGATAAATGGATGTAGATACATTAAAAGAGCTGCCAAGATTTATCTGTTGAAGTTGTTTAACCTGCATTTGCAGATTCTTTACTGTTTTATTGGTTCCTAAAAACCTATCAATTAGTCCCATAAGCAAATACCATTTTTGGTTTTAATTCAAATATTTCACGCATCATAAACATATCCATAAGATCAGGCGAATCACCGTTAAGTTTAATTTTCATCTCATCCTTACTAATGATTCTCAACTTGCCGTCATTGTCAACTTTATCTCTCTTTATTGCCTTACGTTCAAACATAAATCTTTGCCGAATGGTCATCTGATTATCATACATTTTATCAGCAACTTTCTTATTTATCTTCATGTTGCCCTGTGCTACACGATTACCTGACCTATAAAAACATTGTGTCTTTAGATTGAAGTAATTTTCTTTAATCAATCTGCCAGACATTTCATCTTTAACTGATAACGCTGAAACACCACCATTGAAAGGGATTGCGCCCTTAATGAATCCATCAACGTAACTTCCAACGCCATCAGCATCATAACAAATATAACGATTTTCAACAGAATATTTCCTTGCCATGTCAGAGATTAATTCAATGACTTGCTTACCGTCTGATTTATCCATTATAGCAATATCTACTAACTCGAATCCTTCCCAGTAACCAACAACTAACTTGTTGCTTCCCTTCATTGCTATATCAGCAGTAATGAATTTACCAATGTTCTCACTAAACTTTATATTCTCAAACAATCCCATAAATGCTGAATGTTCATAGATATCGTTTGGTGTATTACTAATCTTCCATATTCCTTCGAGCAACTGCTTTCGTGTGTCCTCATCTTGACTTAATAGATTACCTGGATAAGATGGATCATAAGCAAGACCTTTCTTATTATCGTAAATAGAACCTGAAACAAATGTAATTGACTTTATAAAATCTCTTGCTTTAAGTCCTGATTGCTTTATCATTGGTTCAATGATATGCTCGGCCTTCTCATATACTTCATCGTAAGTATCTCCCCAGATGTAATCACTACCATACTTAATAAAATATCTAAGTACTCCTCTGCGTTCAAGTATTGGGTACCCGGTATCTTTATCAATCCACCATTCAATAAGTTTATACACCCAACTCTCGGGATCAGGATTACACGTTGCCCTAACATAAGGTTTTACTCCACAGTTAGAACGATTACGACTAAGTAAATAGAAAAACATTGATTCTGTGAAATGCGTTAATTCATCAAATCCTAAGAATGGTATCTGCGCACCTTGCCAGTCGTATTTATTCTTCTCGTATTCTAAATGTCTAAATGATAACTTGGCGCCTGAAGGAAATTTCCAATCCAATGATGACTCACGAGCCTCGCCTCTAAGTACAGGATATAATTTTACTGATGTATCCCATAGTCCACCCTCATTACGTATTTGTACTGATGTTCTTCTAAAGATAACACCTCCAAAATTAGGTATATGTACATGTCTTAAAGGATCGAGCAGCAGAGCAAATGTCTTACCGACAAATGCTGCTGCTCCCCCAATTACAATATCCGCTTTACTTGATAATGCAATTTGCTGATAACCTGGTTGTGGTTCAATATAGGATTCTGATATTGTCAAATTTCTTCTATTTGATTTATTTCTTCCTCCTCATTATCTCTAAAGTTTTCAGGTAGTCTTATTATTTGTATCTGTTGTACTTCTGCATCGATATCTATATCTACTCTTTCTCTTGGTTTACCGGCTGCATGTTCCCATACGAATTTAATTAACGCAGTATCTTGCGAATTAAGTAGTGCAATAAATCCATCTTCCAGACTACCGTAATACTTAATGATTGCATCTACTGCAAGTTTGGTTATCCCTAACTCAGCTGATCTGGTAGGTCTACCTGCGCCTTCTCTTGGTCCACCTCTTGGCATTTGAAAATAATTTGGTTAATCATTACAAATATACTAATTTTTTATTGCTAAAATCATCATTCATTTCTTCGGGATCTTCTATCCCATCTGATGGGTTCCAATTTGCAACATACATAAATACTTATTTATAGTGTTTAAAATCATTTTAAGGTATCAAATTTCAATTATAATCGCAAAAATGATAAATCATACTACAAGCACATACTTTTGAATAGAATCGCTTTATATTGATTTCAATGTTATAAAATCATTTCCGAAGGAAAAATCACGTTTTTATTTTCTTTACTTTTATTTACTTTAATGCCATGACCTCGCTTTGAGTATGCTTTAGCCTTGCTGTAGCCTCCCTTCCTTCCTGCTTCTTGTAGTTTCATTTTCAGAGTGTTATATTCATTCATAGAATTACATAATCTTGGTGAGCAGAAGCAATTATCAACGATTTCAAAGAGAGAATATTCTTTGATTATTTTCATTATTTTTTGCGAATTGACATGAATATTGAAAGAAATATCATCAATTGATGATAGCGAAATCTTGTAATCTGATGACTCTCTTAAAATCTCAATTAAACACCAAAAAATGCCGTATCCTTCCATGCCCATTTCTCTCCTTAATTTGATAATTTTTACATCATTTCTACTGTTTGAATCATGACTGAAATAGTAAGCATCTTTTTTGTTCATTTTGTGTGGTTTTTATTAAATTTGTAAATATTGACGTGTAAAAACATCGTAAGAAAATGATGTAAATCCTATTTTTCCGAGCCATGAATATCGTACTTTTTGCACATAAGCAGTTACAATATTTGATTTAAATGAACGGTAAATGCAGATTCCATTGTCAGTTTTATTGAAGAAATGAGCTGATCCTGATATGTTGTAAAGTGTAGGCACTTCATACTCTCCAGTTTCCTTATTTTTAGATATCTTCGTAGGATGTGCTACTATGAATATATGTAAATCATACATTAGAGCAAATGCCTTCACTTTTGTTAGTGATTCGCTAATATACTGTGTTTCAGTCTGAGAGACTGCTACTTTATGCTCAATGTAGTTCCAGGGATCAATAATAAGTCCTTTAATGCCTTTACGCAGGACCAGTTCCTTAGTTTTCTCTAAGATTCCATCAAGTGTTACATCTATTTTATTGATGTTTATGAAACTAAAATGCTTATCAATTGTTTTAATACTGGACTCAAATTCATAGGAATCTAATCTTTTGGATATGTCAACACGTTCAGCAAATGATTTGTTTGTGATTTTTTCCATTAATTTAGTAACGTGATAAGATGAAGGTTGATTCTCAAATGAGCATACTGCCCAATTCCACTCGTTTCTTAATGATAATTGTGTCATAATATAATCGAGAAACTCAGACTTACCTGAACCAGGTATGCCTGTAATCATTGTGATCTGTCCTCCTGCAAAAGTAATTAAATCATCAAGTCCATTTATGTAAGTCTTATTTCCTTTAGGATATCCATGCACATAATAATTTGCAACATCTTCATACATCTCTGCAATTGTATGTACTCCTTCGATTGGCCATATAGTTGCTAAATCAACAATTGTTGAAAGTGAATATTTGCCATGCTTAACAAGTACATCATTTGCATCTTTGCAGCCTTCGGGATAAGTTACCTTATAACATTTATTTTTGCCTAATCTACGAGCAAGTTCCTCACGCAAGTTGTAACCTGGTGTATCATTGTCTGTTGCAATTATTATGCGTTCAACATTATCGAAGTATTGGTAACAGTTATCGAGGTATTGCAGATTTGATGCGCCATTAGGAACAGATATTACATTGTAGATGCCTGATTCATGCATTGACAAAGCATCTATTTCGCCCTCAACGATTACAACTGTAGATTCGTTCTTTATGGCATCAATGTTATAGAAGATTAGTTCTGCATTCTTAGCAAGTTTAAAATCTTTATCCTTTGCCCTGTACTTGATGTTTATTAGTTCTTCATCCTTATAGTAATTAAAACAAAGTGTAAGGACTTCAGCATTTGCTTTAGGCATCCATTCTATGGATTCTGTTATGTTGAATCGAAGAAGTGTATTGTTGCTAATACCTCTGCTTTCAAAGTATTTTAGTGATTGCTCAGATAACTTAGTAAGTCTTGCTACAGGTTTTTCGTAAGTTTTACTATTATTATCAAGTTCAATGTTGTACTTATCTGCTAAGTATTTTATTGCCTCAAAATAGGACTTATTATCGTGTTCCATCACAAACTGGATGACATCACCGGACTTATTGCATCCAAAACATTTGTAAATGCCTTTCTCAGATGATACATTGAATGATGGGGATTTTTCGTTATGAAATGGACATAGACCTACTGCCGTTGATCCTTTGGTTTTAAGTTTGACAAAATTAGATATGTATTCTATTATGTCGATTTGTTGCTTCAGGGATTGCATTTATTGACATTATTTATATTGATTGTAAATAATTGTAAAATTCTATTAAATCTTCAGGTGTTTTTACAACACGATATATTGCCCCTGATTTATTGATAGTTTCTTCATATTTTTTCTGATCATCACTCATCCTGTCTTTCTTTATTTTTATTTCAATATAAACAGGTATAGGAAATCTATGCTTTTTGCTCACAAAATGACCTTTTAAATCTGATGTGCCTTTAGTTCCAGTTCCTTTTTGCCATTCAATACCATTATCTAATAATTCTACTTTAGATGTAAGTATATTGAATTTTTCAATCTTTCTTTTAATTGGTCTGCCCATATTATTGGTCCGTTCTAAATGATGACCATTCCAATTAAAGATATTGCAGCAGTAAGTAGATAATCCATTAGCAGTTTTGTATTTTGGCAAATCAGGAGCAAACCAATGACCAGACTGATAGGCTAAAGGGTATTTTTTTTCAAAGTTTATCTTATGAGATTGAGCATAAATTTCCTTAAAGTTCATAACTAAAATGGTAAATCAGAATCAGTAAATACTTGTTTCTCTTTTTTCTTTGGTGTAGCAAACTCCTGTGCCGGTAGTGTAATTGTTTCAATCTTCCATACTTGTAGAGTATTGAATACTTTTACTTCTCCCTGTGGATTTGTCCATTCTCTGCCTCTAATATTAATATGTGCAGTTATTGGTTGACCTTGCTGAATTTGAGAAAACATATCGACTTTATCCTGTGTTACTTCCACTTCAATAGTCTGTGGGTAGTCTGGATTATCCTCTGTGATTAGCCATACTTTACGAGTCTTAAAATTAGAACGTTCAATGATGTCCTGTTGCGATTTAAATTTGCATTTAATTTCCATGATTGTTGATTTTTGGTTATTTAATTTTTTTTATTTCTTCTCTGACTTGTGTGTAGTATTTAATGCGTTCAATTGACGAATTTATAAAATGTTCTGTAAGTTCTCTGATAATTTCATCAACAACATTTGTAGCTGATAGTTTTGCTCTTAATTTCTGCTCGTAAACTGTACTGTATTTATCTGCCCATATCTCAACTGTACCTGATTTTAAGAATAATTCAACTGCTTTATCTTTGGAATTCATTTTTACTTAAAAATACTATTTTTCTTTATTTTTATTGTAATTAATGATTATGTCTGCCTTTATAAAATTAGGTCCGTATATCTTCTGATATTCAAAAATGATTTTATATAGCTCAGTCTTGCCCGAGAATTGCCTTGAACGAATAAACTCTTTTTTATAGTATATAGTTATTGTTCCCATTACTTTGAAATTGTTACTTTGTAAGTGGATGTACTTACTTTTGATGGGGGATAAATGCGTATAAGTTCTGATTCATCAGTAAGTATTTCAATGCCTGATAACGGTAATGATTTAAGAAACTTTTGTCGTTCTTTAATCTTTATATCCAGTTCATTATAAGCATCTTCTAATTGCTTAAGTTCATAGTCTTGACAATTACTAAAATCATATCTTATACCTCCTTCCATTGGTTCAATCTTAGTTCCAATTGAATTAGTATAAGATTTGCCATATTTTGCAAGTTCTTCTAATACTGCAGGTTTAAAATTGCTATGATCTTTTACTTGCTTTATGAATTGCTCAACTACTGCAATAGATTCAATTGCTTCAAGATAGTTTCCTTTAGATAGTACATTATCTACTGCTACATTTGCAGCATTTTCTATTTGTCTTTTATTCATGCCAGATGTTATGGCAGGTAACTGAAATTTACTCATTAGTTTGTATTTTTAATAGTCCTTCACGAATAATGTTTACTTGTTCATCTGACTGACAGGCCTCCAGTCTTTTTTTAGCTAATATTGAAGATGTTCCATTAAGAGTGCTGCTTTTTATCAAATCATGGATTTCTTTCTTAGTTGCTAATGATAATTTCCATTCAATGGGTGTTTCTCCCATTTCGCACCAATCGAGCAACATCTTGCCTGTTTCCTCTGATGGAGTAAATGCAGGTTTATCCATAAAAAGACCTGTTCTATCCTTTAATGCAGTAGCATTGTGTTTTATGTCAAGTTCAATGTTGGCAGTCAGCTCGTACTCAAATCCCTCTCTCGTTTCCTCTTTAAGTCCTGCCTTCTCAACTTTTGTTTTACCATTAGAATCTTTAGAAAGATCGTAATCTTGTTTACGGCGAACAGTTGTAATTACATGACATTTACTTTGTAAGATTGCATCAATGAATTTCTGATGTCTTGGAGTAAGTGAGGACCAGTTGGTGAAACTGTTGCCGGTCATTGAGGAATGTATCTCTAATATCCCACCTTTACCATTCCATTCGTGAGTAATAGAATCAATGATTATTACTTCCATTCCTGCATCTTCACAGGACTTGATACATTCTACATACCGTTCTGGAGTGTATGGAGGATGTAGTGTTAGTACATTGTAGTTTCCTAAGTGAGCATAAAGATCAGCAGAGCCGTTCTCTGTGTCAATGATTGCTACTTTAGTTAAGTCGCCTCTTGATAATCCTTTGGCGATTTTAATTGCAGAGTAGGTTTTGCCACCTCCTGATACTGCTGAAAGTCCAAGTCTAATCTTGGCCTTAGTTCTGGTTGCTTGTCTTAATTGCATAATACTTGTTTTTATTATTAAATTTTAGTTCGTAATACTTTTCATCAATCATTGTAATCAATATTTGCATATCATCTTCAATAGTACATTGATTTTTATTATTAATTTCAAAATCATGAACAATGCTACATAGTTTCTTTACTTCTTTTATTTTGGTAGAATTTTCTATCTTATCACATAAATTATTAAAGTTCTCATAATAATTATCTGATTCTACATAAAATTTATCTTTTTGGATTGGAAGGATAATTTTGTCATAAAATAAATAAAGCAAAACTATTGCAATAAAGCAGATTAAATAGATTAGATACATGGTTCTTCATTTAAGTATTTAGAAAATATGATTCCATGTCTGAAGGCCTCAATAGTCAACTGGTAAAGATGATCTTCATAATATTTAACTAATCTATTTTTTATTTCAGCATTTTTTTGCATTTGTTGAATTAAATCAATTTCATTGTTATTCAATCGAATTAAATCGAAATACTTTGCATTTCTGAAACAATAAAGTGTTGAACGATTTTCTTCGAGTCTATTATTGATTTTCTGAATCATTAATAGAATTTTTTGCATTTTGTAAGTTAATCTCAGGGATTTGTTTGTGTACATTTGTTTTAATTTATGAAGTTATACAATTTGGTTTTAAGTTTGTCTACTCCTCCGAATTTTCTAATCTTACTCTCCTGGATAAAAAGGTTAACAGGTTTCTTTTTGTCTTTTATTGGTTTTCTACCTGCGTTAAGTCTTGCTCCTCCTCGTTTTTCAGTTTTTTGTTCCATGTTTTAGTTTTTCAGTTAAATAATCATCTATATCTTCTATCACTTCTGAGTAAGAAGTAAACTCCCAATATGTTTCTAATTTTAGTGTTTTTGCATCAATCTTAAGTTGCCCATCAACAACATGAGAATCTTCGTAGTATAACTTATCAGAATCAAGTAGCCATCTTTCAAAGGATGATAATGGAATAATTATTTCTTCATCAAGATGCAGGAATACTGTTAATGAATTTTCGTTCTTTTCGTAATCTTCAATCTTTATCATTGGATAAAATTATGTGCCATCAAGCAGATTAATAATAGGATTGCAATTGTCAGATAATCTTTGTTTTTTTGTTTCATTTTTGATTTTTTAAATTTATATAGCAATATTACAAAGGTATTTTGATATAAAAAAATATTTTACAAACTTATTTCAAACTTTATTCAAAATATGGCTCAAAGTCAATACAGATAAGGAAAAATAATTTAAAAAAAAGTGCCGATTATAGAAATAATCGGCATCATTTAATAAAAACAAAGTAATATACCATCCCTGATATGCATAACAAATATAAGTAAAAACCGCCCAATATAAAAATATAGGCGGTTGGATTTCGGCAATAGCGCATTGCTTAGGATAACTATCTTATATAAAAACCCTTATTGCCTACTATAAATTTATGAAAAATCAACGATAAATTCTTTACAAAGAGAGTATAATTCTAATCTTGAATCTAATCCAGTAAGACCTCCATTTATTCGCTTAACTATATGAATCATATTATTTGCAATTGCAGCTGAAATTAAATCTTTAGCAATTGCGAAAATATAACAGGCTGAGTGTAGTGCCATGTCATCATTGGTGCGAATGTCATCCGCTATCTGATCCAATGGTTTTATAATCTTAAATTTCTGTCTTATAAATGATGAAAATGCCACAAAATTAAGGCGCCCTGTCATCTGTATAAATCCTGATCCTCTGAATCTCCATCCATCACCAGGTTGAATATTGCCAAGATCCCTTCTATTGCCATAAACTTCTTCAGCTAATAGTTTTTCATTTGTGCTAAATTTTACTGCTTTTTCCCAAGACTGGAATCTCGTTGGCCATACCTGAATCAATCTCTTAGCTGAGTAATTAAGTTTTTCAACTTTATCTTCAAAATGATTTGATTCATGGATTACATTGGCGAGAAATTCGTGTAATATGTTTGCAGAATCAATCCCATACATGGGACAAACTTCATTTATTAACTGAGATAACTTTTTTGCTCTTTCAATTTCTAATTTTGGAACGATTTTAAGCAGTATTTCTTCAGTTAATATAAACATTAATAAAAGTTAAAAGGTTGCTCCTATGAGCCTTAAAATAGGTTTACGAACAATTATTAGTGATAAGATGAGAATGATTAACCATAAATACATATTTCTATGCTTTAGCTGCTTAATTCTGTCCTCTCTTATTAATATTTTAGTATTTAAATCTGCAATAGATTTGTTGTAAAAAATTGAATCTTTAGATTTTGATTCTTTATAGAATTTATACGATGCAGTATTTTCTTTTGTGATCGTAACTGTTTTCAGAATTATCTTGTCTTTACAATTACATGGCAATTTTGTTCTTATTGTGTCCTGCTTTAGCCATCTAATATTCTCAATTGTCATCGTATCTGATATGTAATCTAATGTAATTATCGTATCAGATTTAATAGGAAACCTATCTGCGCAGTTTTTTGCAGTAAATAATTCATTCTTATCAAGATATTTATTGACTTTTTTAGCGTTTAAGCAACTTGAAAGCAATAATAATATTAATAAGTTACGCATTGTGATCCTTTGAAAGATAACCAAGAGCTGCTAATGAAGCAGCGAATACGATTCTCACTATTGTTGCAGTATCAAAATGATATCCAGTACCTTCAATAACTGGCTGAATGGCAACAATTATTGCTAATATAATACCTGCGATAGTTGTCTTATGATTCTTCATTTTTCTTAGTTTTAAAGTTTCGTATAATAGATGGCAGACTTCTTAGTATAGATGTTATACTTGCTAATATGGCGAATAATCCTACAAAGTGGTTCATGCTCATAAATGATAGGCTGCTAAATAACCAAACGAGTAGGAGGTCGAATTTATTGTCGATGTTGTGTATCATAGTGTCGGATTTAAGGTTTTCATTTATCATAATACAAGAATTGTGCTAACTTTTTACATAGATTAAAAATTGATGTTGTTCCGGTATATCATCTTCTGATATTTCAAATGATTCGGGATGATCTACAATAGCAGGAAAATCCTCTAATGGCAACATCCATCCTTCAGTAACTACTACTGTATAAGTATTAGTTCCTACACTATTTATCTGTCTTATATGTCTCATTATTGCGCTTTATATGTTAATGTAAATTTCCACCCTCTTGCAGTTGCAGGACTTCCTGTTGCACCTAATTCATACCCTGTGTTTGCAGCATCTCTTCTTATAAAACCATAATATGAAGTTGATGTAATTGCAGGTGCAGTTGCATGAACAGTACATATAGAAGTAAATAAATAGTTACTTGCTGCACTCCATCCTGTAGGTGTTACTGGTGTAGGCATATCTGAAGGCAAAGGAAATGAAAATGCAGTAATAGCCACACTTGGATTTGCATATAATAGATTGACTTCAACAGTTACAGTTTTACCAATTTGTGACCACGAGTAATTGGCTGAAGTTAAAGATGATGGTGCACTTGTTCCCACCCATGCAATAGTTCCAGATATAGCTGCCTCTGCAACATCTCTGTATGTCTGCGTAGTTACATTTGCTGCGGATGCAGTATTGTTCGCTTGTAATGAATATGCGGATATGTTCTTACGTTGGAAGACTGATGTATCTGCCCATGTTGGAGTACCTGTACCTGCTGATACTAACATTTGTCCACTTGTTCCTGCGGCAGTAGTTCCCAATGCAGTAGTAGTAGAACCAAACGCTACACCTCCTTGAGTGAATAATGATGATTGACCAGTTCCCCCACGATTATAAGCAACAGTTGTACCATTCCATTGTGCTGAAGTTATAGAGCCGCCATAGTCAAAAGTGTTAGTTGACCAAGATACATTTGAAGGAG
>Ga0304728_1001396_pt1 | contig 17171 bp, 2 predicted proteins | sample C_130625_MF_Meta_FD_190476 | JGI IMG/M metagenome (GOLD analysis project Ga0304728, IMG submission 190476) | Freshwater microbial communities from Lake Croche, Canada to study carbon cycling - C_130625_MF_MetaG (v2) (version 2) | ecosystem: Environmental > Aquatic > Freshwater > Lake | place... | reverse complement strand
ATATTGGTACTTAATGCAGAGTCAGGTAATGATGCTGGTGCAAAAAATAATCTACCATTTACAGATAAATCATTATTAACAAATAATTTACTATTGAAAGATGCATCACCTGTTAAAAACATACGGTTATTTGCAGAAATATCATTTGTAAATATTCCAGTAGAAACCCCACCGATGATTGCAGAAGACGGAATACTGTTTGCAGGATAGTTTGCATATAAGTTACCATTTACAGATAAATCATTATTAATATATACTTTACCACCGAAAGATGCATCGGAACCAACGAAAAGACGTTTATTTGCAGATAAGTCGCCATATAAATATAAACGACCATTTAATGACATATCTTCAGCTACAATGAATTCATAACTAACTGTGTAGACAGTCAAGTTGGTAGAATATTGTTTTACGTTGAAATTACCATTGACAGTTAAGTCTTTTGCAATATATACATTACCATTTAATGAGGAATCGTTTGTAACAAATAATCTATTACTGGTAGTAGTATCACCGGTTACCGATAAGCCTGCACCGGCAGTTAAAAGACCACTAGTAGTAATGGTTTTATTGGTCAATGATTGAGTACCAGCTAAAGTAACAATATTTGCACTTAATGCCGAATCTGCAATAGAAGTAGATGGTAAAGTTACAGTACCTGTAACAGATAAACCAGCCCCAGCAGTTAAAAGACCACTAGTGGTAATAGTTTTATTGGTTAATGTTTCAGTACCAGCTAAAGTAGCTAATGTACCGGTTGCGGTAGGTAATGTAAGAGTTCCTGAGTTAACAATCGAAGAAATAGTTGGTGCGGTCAATGTTTTATTAGTTAATGTATCAGTAGTAGTACGACCAATTAAAGTATCAGATGAACTAGGTAACGTAAGGGTACCCGAGTTAACAATGGAAGAAATGGTAGGTGTAGTTAATGTTTTATTTGTCAATGTTTGGGTACTAGCTAAAGTAACAATATTTGTGCTTAATGCTGCATCTGCAATGGATGTGTTTGGTAAAGTAACACTACCAGTAACAGATAAGCCGGCACCAGCAGTTAAAAGTCCACTAGTAGTAATAGTTTTATTGGTCAATGATTGAGTACCAGTTACAGTAACAATATTATTACTTAATGCCGAATCTGCAATCGATGTGTTTGGTAAAGTAACAATACCAGTAACCGATAAGCCTGCACCGGCGGTTAAAAGACCACTAGTAGTTAATGTTTTATTGGTTAATGATTGAGTGCCGGTTACAGTAACAACATTTGCACTTAATGCCGAATCTGCAATAGAGGTGGATGGTAAAGTAACACTACCAGTAACAGATAAACCAGACCCAGCAGTTAAAAGACCACTAGTAGTAATAGTTTTGTTAGTCAATGTTTCAGTACCATCTAATGTTGCTAATGTACCAGTTGCAGTAGGTAATGTAAGAGTACCTGAATTAATAATACTACTGATAATTGGCGCAGTAATGGTCTTATTATTCAATGATTGAGTACTATTTAGAGTAACTATATTTGCGCTTAATGCAGAATCAGCAACTGATGCTAATGGTAAATTGACTGCACCATTAATAGTAACATTTCCACCAACTATTAAACTATTGTTTACACTAGCATCACCTAATACTGTTTTACCACCAACAATTAATCGCTGATTAAATGATACATCGCCTCTACCTATTATATTACGTGAAACATCTAAAAACCCATTCACGTATGATTGGCGAAATATGTTTGAAACGTTTGATAAGTCTAACCAACTCATTCGACTTTATTATAGAAATAACAGATATTTTTTAGAATACCAAATACGTAATTGTAATTTATAATTTAAAATAGTTTTTGATGTAAAGTTAATTATTTTATATCAAATGAAAGCAAATGTATAATATGTATGACTGTAAATATATTTATACCAATCATAAAATCTATACTTTTACTAAATATTCGAAAGATTATACATTCTTATGCAGTTGCGTTTTGTTTTAATAAATCTATTTCTTCTTGTTGTTTTGCAGTCAATTCTTTTAATTCTTTGATTGCTTTTACTAGTATAGGGATTAAGACACCATAACTGGCTTCTAGTTTTTCGGGATTATTTTCATATATTAAATTTGGTACTTTTATTCCTATTTCGTTTTCTGCGCATTGTAATTCTTGTGCAATAAAACCAAAATCATCAATGTCTCTTTTCATACCATCACGTGTATTCCAAGTAAATTTTACAGGATTTAATTTATCAATAAAATCCAATCCGACGGGTATAGTTTCAATATATTTTTTATCTCTTCTATCACTTAAAGACGTAATGGAAGAAGTTTGACAACGTAAAGTGGTAATTGAACTATTACCTAATGTGATTTCATTTGAAACAGTTGAACTAGACGAATTTACACCACTACCTATTAATACATTATTTGAGCCAGATGTAATCGTTGAACCAGAAGAATAACCAAGTATAGTATTATTGATACCACTTGTCAAAGAACCACCTGAATTTATTCCAACAATGGTATTTTGACCGTTTGTACTTTTACCAAGTGTGATACCATTTGCATTAAGGTCACCATTTGCTGCAACATTTGAATAATTTACTATATATCCTTGGTCAAGTGTAGTAGTATATTGATTAATTATACCATATACATTAATATTATTATGAGCAATAATAGAACCACTTAAATCCAAATTTTTATTCATAGAGACATCGTCGTTTAATATTGTTTTATTTGCAATAAATAGATTACCATTTAATGATGTATCAGAAGCTACTAATAAATGATTGGAAACATTTACATCTCCAACAAAATGTGGAGAATTTAAAGTAGCATATTTATTTATTAACGAAGAACCGTTTTCGTATATGGAGTTTCCTATTAATAAATTTCCATTAATGGATACATCATTTATAACATTTAATCTATTTCCTACTGATACATCTCCGGGAAAACTAGGATTAGATTTTAATGATTGTAAATTATTATAAACAAATTCAGTTGTTGCAACTTTAGTAGACGAATCATTATTTGATTGAGTAATAGCATTTATATTACCTAATATATTCATATTGTTAAATTTCGAATTACCAGATACAAATAAATTTCCATTTAATGAGGTATCATTACCAACATATAAATTATGATTCATACTTAAGTCTCCTGTCATAAATAAACGACCATTTAAAGACATATCTTCCGCAACAATAAATTCATAACTCACAGTATATACAGTTAAATTTGTAGAATATTGTTTTACTTTCAAATTACCATTGACTGTTAGGTCTTTTCCAATATATACATTACTATTTAATGAGGTATCGTTAGAAACAAATATACGATTGGATGTTATATCTGTACTTGATAGTGCTCCCGAAAAATTAGCACTAGTCAATAAAGCATAATTATTTAATGATTGTGAATCTGCTTTTGAACTCAAAGCATAATCAGTATAAGTTCTCAAAGTATTTAATGAAGAATCAACATAAGAACTTGATGATATGGAATTTAATGTAGAATAGGTATAATCTCTAAGTGCATTCAGTGATGAATCCACATAGGAAATAGAAGATTTTGAGTTTAATGATGAATCAACATATGATTTACTAACACTATCAATAATTGCAGTTACAGGAATACTATTTACTGGATAATTAGCGTATAAATTACCATTTATTGATAAATCACTAGATACATATAATGAATTTATTGAAGCATTTTGTGTTGTTAATTTATTAGTTATAGTAATATTTGTAGAATTTATAGTACCTGTAAAAGTAGGAGAAGCAAGTTGAGCATATTTAGATCCTAATGATGAGCCACCTTCATATATAGTCTTACCAACACTTAAATTACCATTCATACTAGTATCATTTGACACAAATAAACGATTATTTAAAGACGAATCACTGGTTACAAATAATTTTGGTGTTGTAATATTATTTACGAAAGTAGGTGCATTTAATAAAGCAACTTTGAATCCAAAGGACACATCATTATTCAATGCAGAAGCAATGGCTTGTAGCGTACGTAAATTACTAGGAGCGGTGCCGATTAAACCACTTATTCCTGTTATTACATATGAAGTAGTAGCTAATTGTGTTGTATTTGTACCAGAAGTCGCAGTAGGAGCAGTCGGGGTTCCGGTGAAAGCAGGCGAAATACTAGAAACATAATTATTTAAAGCACTTTGTACAGCAGTAGATATAGGTTTATCTAAATCTGAAGTGTTATTTACATTACCTAATCCAACCATTGCACTGGTAATGCCAGATACGGTACCTGTAAAACTAGGCGATGCAATGGGTGCGTATTTAGATGAAATAGAGATACCATTTTCATAAAAGGTATTTGAATAAATTTTTGAAAAAACGGCATTGCCTGTTATATTTAAATTACCAAGTATGGTATTACCATATACATTTAAATTAGAATTCATAGATACATCTTTTCCTATAAACAATCTAGAATTCATAGATACATCTGTTGTAAATACGCCAGTAGAACCAGGAATTCCACCGGAAACTGCGCTAGTTGGAATACTATTCGGTGGAAAATTAGCATAAAGATTTCCACTAATAATAACATCATTTCCAACTAATAATCTATTATTTAAACTAGCATCACCAGAAACAATCAATCTTCCGTTCAAACTAGCATCACCATTTTTTAAATAAAAATTATTATTTCGTAATATCAAATTACCGCCACTTATATCTAAAAATCCTTTAATATACATTTGTTTATAGCGATTTGATGTACTCGATGCATCTAACCAATTGCTCATCTATTATATTATATTATTATGATATAAATATATAACATAAATTTTTAATTACAAAATTCCACTTATAGATAAAATATTATATTTTTATAATATTTTATTATTCAATAATCAAGTACTTACTCTAAATGTCACTAATGTAAATTATTATTTGAAAGTATTTGTAATATAGATGATATTTGTCCCTGTAATGTAGAAACTTGTGCTTGTAGTGATGCAATTGCATCTTTTTCACTATCATAATTTACTTTATACCCGTCTTCTAATGATAAAGTGTATTGATTAATGATACCATATACATTCACATTATTATGTGCTATTAAAGTACCGCTTAAATCTAAATTACTATTTATAGATACATCGTGTGTCAAAATAGCATTTTGTGCAACATATAAGTTTCCTTCTAATGTTGTATCATGATTTACTATCAATCTGGAATCTAATGCGACATCATTTGTAAATGTTGAAGTTCCTGGTCCACTTATATGTAAATTACCGTTTAATGAAAGGTCTGAATCATATGCATATAACGTTTCTACATAACCACTATTACCAGATGAACGCGATAATTCAAAGCCTTCATCATCAAAATCTATAATATCTTTACGTTGTGTTTGTATTTGGAATTTACCATATTGATTTCGGATATTTTCTATTGCAGTAGAAGGAATCGAATAATCTTTGAAACGACCACTAATATTTCCATTTACAGATAAGTCACCACCCACAAATAATTTATCGTTTACTGCAAAAGAACTATTAATTGCTAGTTTTCCTCCTACATATAAATTTCCATTAAATGATGCATCAGATGCTACGCTTAAATGACTATTCATAGATACATCACCACCAACAACCAAATTTGAATCAATATTTAAATTTGGTGTAGTTAATGTACCAGTAAATGTAGGATTTGATATAGGTGCTTTTAATGCAATTTGATTTGTAATTGTTGTTGCAAAAGAAGCATCTGAATTAATAGCATTTGCTAATTCTTGTAATGTGTTCAATGTATTTGGTGCACTTCCTACTAAATTATATATTTCACCTCTTACATAAGCAGTTGTTGCAATTTGTGAAGTATTTGTACCGGTCGTTGCGGTTGGTGCTAATGGAACACCACTAAATGATGGAGACCCTATATTCGCTTTTAAATCTAATGCGGTTTGTTGGGCAGTTGATACTGGTTTATTTGTATCCGATGTATTATTTACATTTCCTAATCCAACCATTGATTTTGTTATACCACTCACGGTACCAGTAAAAGTAGGAGATTCTAATGCTGCATATTTATTAGTTAATAATGTGGTTCCTTCATAAATATGTACAGCAGTTAAATTCCCTGCACTAGTGATATCTTTGGTAATCGTCACATTACCATCGATACTTGAATCGCCAACAACGGTTAATAATTGATTGATAGCGACTTTTTCAAACGTAGCTGTACCACGAAATGCGGGTGTATCAATAGCGGCATATTTATCGACCAATGCTACATTATTTTCATATATACTTCCGCCAACTAATAAATTTCCGACCATAGATGCATCACCTGCAATATTGATATTCTTTGTAGAATAGGTATTACCATTAATATAAACATCCTTATTCAAGATAGAGTTACCAAATACATAAAAGTTTTTATTTAATGATACATCCGATGTTACAAATAATCTATTTTGTAAATAACTATCATTCTTTACTGTTAATTTACTATTCAATGAAACATCTCCATTTACATATAAACGTAAATTTGCTGATATATCATATGAGAAAACACCAGTTGCTGAAGGAATACCACCTTTAATTGCATCTATTGGAATTGTATTTGGTGCATAATTAGCATATAAATTACCATTCAATGACATATCACCCATTATCAATAGATTTCCATTCATAGACATATCCTTAGTAATAAATAAACTATTTGCTATCGATGCATATTGCATACTTGTAATACCGGTGAATGCAGGTGACGCAATATTCGATTTCAAAATCAAAGCATTTTGTGTTGCGGTGGAAATAGGTTTATTTATATCAGATGTATTATCCACATTCGATAAATCAATCATCGATTTGGTAATACCGGTTACGATTCCAGTAAATGCTGGTGAATTTAATGTTGCATATTTGGAACCTAATAAACCTCCGTTTTCAAATATTTGGTCTACTATTAAATTCTTTGTAAATATTGTACCATTTACGGATAAATCTAATGCAGAAACGATACCCTTTCGTGATATAGAAATTGCATTTGAACTAATTGAACCAGTATTATCTGCTACCCTAGACATATAAATATCACCACTGGCGCTATAAACCATTGTTGTACCATCTCTTGAAATAGTTGTTTTACTAGGTTGAACTATATTGGTATATATTTGATTCCAAGTATTACCATAGTCATTCGAAATATATAATTTATTATCATAACTATTCACTGCATATTGATATTCACCTGTACCTATCATAGTAATAGAAGTAAACCCGGGTGATATCGCAGAATTATAGACACAATAGAAATTCACACCATAGTTATTGGATACAAAAATACTAGTGGAGTTTACTACCGTTTGATATTGACCTGTGGTTGACATACATATTTGATTACAATTTATCAAAGCATTTGTATATTTCACATTCCAAGTACTACCATAATCTTTAGATACTAATAAATAACTATTGGTTGATAAAACAGACATATATTGACCTGAGTCAGATATGGCTGCACTGAAATTATTATTAGATGTAGGGAATGCAGTAGATAATGTCCAAGTTGAACCATAATTGGTCGATACATATACATTACTATTGTTTGTTGAATCTAACCCACTATATACCATATATTGACCACTATAGGATAATGCAATTCCACCCAAATTATCAGTTGTATTTGCTACACCCGTAAATAATGACCAAGTTACACCATAATTGATAGACCAGTAGGTAGTTGAACCTTTTCGAATGAAGATATATTGACCATTTCCGGATACTACTGCATATTTATAGTCGGTTTGTGCTGTTAAACCATTCAAATAATTCCAAGTATAACCATAATCTTGAGATATTAATGATTGTTTATTCGCCACTGGTAAAACAATATATTTACCATCATTTGACATACCCATTTTTACACCACTATCATTCATAAAATAATTGGTTTTTATAGTGTTTATCATTTTACCAATATTATTTAAATAATGATATGGGGTGGTTATGGTCAAATCTGAACTGATTGTTGTTTTTTGTAATGTATCAACAGAATAATAATAATTTTTATAAACATTTACACCATCGTGTGAAAAAATTGCGATATTATTATCACTAGTATCAATCATTACTGATTTTTTCCAATTACCAAACGAATTTGGTATAACTGACCAATTACTACCATAATCTAAGGATATATATTGATAACTGGTATCTATACAAGCCACTCGGTTCTTACCATCATTCGACATACTTATGAAATTCCATTTTGCAGTAGGTGCAGATGAAACTATTGACCAAGTAATACCATAATCGGTAGATTGATATACCTTATTATTATCAGTAGCAGTTTGATATTTACCACTATAAGATACTGCAATCGAATTCCAAGTACTATTTAATGAATTAGCGGTTTTTGTAAAAGTAGCGCCATAATTACTTGATTGGTATAAATACATACCATTGGTTGGGATAACACCTGTAATCGCCAATACATATTGACCATTTCCAGAGGTGGCGATTGCACGAGGACAATTACTTAATGTGTAATTCCATGATGAACCTTGTTTGGTGAAACTATTAAAAGATGAATCAGCATTTTTCCATAATGAAAATGTATTATTTGAATCACGAGCAATAAAATATAATACTGTACCATCTTGTGAATATGCATAAGCTTGGTCATTATATGTATTATAACCATAATATGCATTATTATATATAATTGATTGTGCTAATGATATGGATGTATAGGTTGAACCCCAGTTGGTAGAAATATATAAATAAGGAGTGCTACTTGATGAATTATACTCTTGTTTTAATATGATTCTACCATCCGGTGATACACACAACATTGCATTATATATTGTATTTGTTCCGGTAGTAGTCATTATAGACCAACTACTTCCACCATTACTCGATATAACTGGTGTTCCGTTCGTGGTATTATAAGTAATTGTCAAACCATTTGATTTGGATACTTCTAATTCATTTATATAGGTACCATTCGAATTATTTGTTAATTTTAATAAGTTTGATATGGTATTTACTGACGGGTCTGATGCAGTTTGATATAAAGTAGATACTATATTATTACCTGCTATGGATAAATTACCTCCAATAAATAATCTAGAATTCAAGGATACATCATTCATAAATGTTTTCACACCATAAATAGTTTGGTTCGTAGATAAATCTACCGATGAACCCAATCCACCAATGACTGCAGATAATGGAATCGAATTACTAGGATAATTACCTGTTATATTTCCAATAACTTGTAAATCTTTACCAACATATACTTTTCCATTCAATGATACATCACCACCTACAAATAATCTGGTATTTAATGAGATATCCCCGGTGAAATTGGCTCCTGTTAATTGTGCAAAATTTGCATTTTGATCTTTGACATAGGCAGTTGTAGCGACTTTATTCGAATTATCACTAGTAGCTGGTGTTATAGAAGTGATTACTCCGTTAATTGATACATCACCTGCTACAAATAATTTTCCATTCAAAGATGCATCACTTCCCACTAATAACCTTTGTGCGATGGTGGCTGTTCCAGTGAAACTAGGTGAAGCAATATTGGCTTTTAAATTCAATGCAGTTTGTTGAGGGGTAGATACTGGTTTGTTTATATCAGCTGTATTATCTATATTTGATAAATCAATCATATATTTGGTAATACCACTTACAATACCAGTAAAACTAGGTGAAGCTAATGTTGCATATATACTTGTTAATGGTAATCCATTTTCATATATAGTTTTTGATACTATTAAATTACCGTTCATTGATACATCTCCTCCTATGTGTAAATCACTAGTTATATCCGCAGATGCAATCTTGGTTAAACCAGTAAAACTAGGTGAAGCAATATTAGCTTTTAAATTCAATGCAGTTTGTTGAGCAGTAGATATTGGTTTATAAATATCAGCCGTATTATCTACATTTGGTAATCCCATCATCGATTTGGTAATACCAGTAACAGTTCCGGTAAATGCTGGTGAATTTAACGTAGCATATTTATTTATTAAAGCAGTTCCATTTTCATATACTAAGCCACCGGTTACCAAATTACCATTTAATGATATATCACCTCCGATAATTACATTTTCGGTTATATTAGCGATTGGTATAGTAGCAACACCAGTAAAAGTAGGGGATGCAATATTTGCTTTTACTTGTATCTGAGTTGCAATTGCAGTTGCAAAAGATGCATCTGTATTGGATAATGCTTGTGATAATTGACTAATTGCATTTAATGTACTGGTTGATGCAGTATTGAAAAAATCTGATATTTTATTTTCAACATATTTTGTTGTCGCTATTTGAGTAGTTGTTGGTGCAGTTGTATCCATAGTAGGTGCGCTTGGAATACCAGTGAAAATAGGTGAATTTAATTTTGCAAAACCGATATTTTGTACAAATTCGGTAGTAGCTACACGGGTAGAATTATCACTAGAAATTGGTGTAGTAGTAGTAGTTATTCCGGATAATATAGTATTACCATTTACAGTTAAATTACCATTGGTTGATAAATCACCTGTAAAATAAGCACCACTTAATTTTGCATAACCTTGATTTTGTACATAAGCAGTAGTAGCTACTTTATTAGATGAGTCATTTGTTGTTTGTGTTTTCACTGTAATTATACCATCTATATTTACATTTCCATTCATAGAAGCATCTCCCTTAATAGTCAAATTATTAGATATATCAATATAAGATGCTTTTAATAAACCAGTGAAACTAGGTGAATCAATATTAGCCTTCAAATTCAAAGCATTTTGTTGCGCTGTAGAAATAGGTTTATTGATATCGGATGTATTATCTACATTTGATAAGTCTACCATTGATTTAGTAATACCACTGACAACGCCAGTAAAAGTAGGTGAAGCTAATGTAGCATATTTACTAATTAATGCAACCCCATTTTCATAAATCGATTTACCAATATATAGATTACTATTCATCGATACATCACCCAAAACAACCAAATTATTTGAAATATCTATCGTGGATGCTACTAATGTACCTGTAAATGTAGGAGATGCTAATGGTGCAAATGGCTGGTTTTTCACAAACGCAGTTGTAGCTATTTTGGTCGAATTATCATTTGTTGAAGGTGTCTTGGAAGTAATTGTTCCATCTAGATTCATATTTCCATTTAATGATATATCACCCAAAACAACCAAATTATTCGAGATATCAACTCTTGATGCTACTAATGTACCAGTGAAAGTAGGAGAGGCTAATGGTGCAAATGGTTGACTCTTCACATATGCCGTCGTTGCAACAACTGTTGAATTTTCACTAGTTAGTGGCGTTGCACTTGTAATGGAACCAGCTACTAATAAATTTCCTCCAATAGCGGTATCAACACCAACACTTAAATTACTTTGCATATAAGCATCTGAATTAGATATTAAATTTTGGGTTACCACAAAGGTAGTTGCGGTAGCAGTACCAGTAAAAGATGGTGATGCTAATGTTGCATACCCTTGATTTTTCACAAATGCAGTAGTAGCTACTTTCGTTGAAGTATCAGTAATATCTTGTGTTTTTGTTGTAAATATACCACCAACATTTAAATTTCCATTCAAGGATACATCTCCACCTACGAATAATTTCCTATTCATTGATACATCGCTTGCTACAGATAAATGACTATTCATCGATACATCATTATTCAAAATCGCTTTTCCACTTACTAATAAATTTGCATTGGTTGTTATGCTACCACCGACCAGTAAATTAGAGTTCATAGAAGCATCACCTGTTAAAAATAAACGTTGATTTAATGTGGTATCTTTTTGCACTAACATATTTCCATTCATTGAGACATCACCAATAAAATTTGCACTTGATAATAATGCATACCCTTGATTTTTAACAAAAGCAGTGGTAGCGACTTTGGTAGAATTATCAGAAGTGGCTGGTGTAGGTGTTCTCATTATACCATTTAAGGAAACGTCTCCTTTTATGGATAGATTTCCATTCATTGATAAATTATTTGCTAGCGATAAATTATTTGCTAGCGATAAATTACCATTTAAGGAAACATCATTATTTAATAATGTTTTACCACTAATAAAAATATTGGAATTAAATGATACATCTCCATTGGTAAATAATCTACCATTTAACGATAAATCACCAAGAACAGTTAAACTATCATTAAATGTGACAGCACCTGAGAAATTTCCACCAGTTGTTGATATATAATTTTGACTTTTTACATATTCAGTAGTTGCTACTTTGGTAGAATTATCAGAACTTGCGGGGGTAGGTACTGATAAAGTTCCATTTATGGATACATTACCATTCATCGAAACATCACTTGCTACAAACATTTTTCCATTGAATGAAACATCATTGGTAACTGTTAATTTATCTGTAATATCTACAATTGGAATGGTAGCTATTCCAGTAAAACTAGGTGATGCAATGTTCGATTTTAGATTTAATGCTAGTTGAGTAGCAGTTGATATTGGTTTATAAATATCTGCTGTATTATCTACATTTGATAATCCTACCATAGTTTTGGTTATACCATTCACAGTACCAGTAAAAGTAGGTGATGCTAATGTAGCATATTTATTTATTAACGATACTCCATTTTCATAAATTTGATTTTGTACCATCAAATTACTATTCAATGATGCATCACCCATTATAATGGTTTTATCATTTATGGTAGTTACACCATTTACAAATAGCTTACTATTTAATGATACATCACTACCTATAAATAAACGTTTATTCAATGAAACATCACCGACTACAATTAAATTAGTATTCAATGAAACATCACCTGTAAAATTAGCCCCCGCTAATTTGGCGTATCCTTGATTTTGTACATATGCAGTGGTTGCAATTTTATTTGAATTATCATTTGTTATTTGAGTAATAACTTTAGAATTACCATTTACCGATAAATTTCCATTCAATGATAAATCACCATTTATAATGATAGATTTTAATAATGTAATAATATCTGAAAATGTGGTTTTTCCATCGACAATCAAATTTCCATTCAATGATAAATCTTTAATGATAGTAACCATATTATTTAATATTGTGTTTCCTCCAACAGATAAATCATTATTGGTAGATAATGACCCTGTAAAATTAGCACCCGATAATTTGGCGTATGATTGATTCTGTACATATGCGGTGGTTGCTACTTTTGATGAATTATCGTTTGTAGTTTGAGTAATCACTGATACATTACCATTCATCGATGTATCGCCATTTACAAATAATTTTCCATTAAATGAGGCATCACCATATGATAATAAACCATTTAATATATTTAAATATGGAATTACTACGGTACCTGTAAATATAGGTGATTCTCTATCTGCTTTCATTCCCAATGATGTAGCCAATGTGGTAGCAAACGATGCATCTGTTGCTGATAATGCGGTAGATAATTGTTGTAATGAATTATACACTTGTTCATTTGAGTTAATGAAACTAAATAATTGTGTAACAACAAATTCTGTAGTTGCAACTTGTGTTGAATTTGTACCATATTGTGCAGTTGGTGCAGTGGGAATACCGGTGAATTCGGGTGAATCTAATTTAGAATATGCTTGATTTTGCACATAAGCAGTAGTTGCAACTAATGATGAATTATCGCCGGTTGCTGGTGTTTGAGAATATGTATTTCCCAATAAATTAGTATTTCCAATTACTGTTAAGTTTGAATTGAATGATACATCTCCTCCCACAAATAAACGTTTATTTAATGATATATCCCCTATAAAAATTGCACCCGATAATTTAGCGTATGCTTGATTTTGTACATATGCAGTGGTTGCTAATTTTGTTGAACTATCATTAGTATCTGGTGTGGTACCTTTTAATATACCATTTACCGATAAATTACCATTCAATGATGCATCATTTGATATAAATAATTTTCCATTTAATGAAATATCACCAGATACCAATATGCTTTTCGTAATACTTAATGTTGGTATGGTGGTTAATCCAGTAAAAGTAGGTGATGCTAATGCGGCATAACCTTGATTTTTAACAAATTGTGTAGTGGCTACTTTGGTTGAATTATCAGAATTAAATTGGGTAATGGCGGTCATATTACCATTGACATCCAAGTTTCCAATATATCTAGCATCAGCGGATACAATCAAACTTTGTGAGATATTTAAAGTTTCCACGGTAGCAGTACCTGTAAAGTTTGGTGATACTAATGCTGCATATCCTTGATTTTTAACAAATGCAGTCGTTGCTAGTTTACTTGATGAATCATTTGTTGATTGAGTTATTGTTGTCACATTACCATTTAAATTTGCATCTCCATTTACAAATAATCTATTATTCAATGATACATCACCAGATATAATTAAACGATTATATACCGAGACATCACCTGTAAAATAGGCTCCTGATAATTTGGCGTAGTTTTGATTTTGTACATATGCAGTGGTTGCTACTTTTGTAGAATTATCTAGTGTAGATGGTGTAACAACATTCAACACTCCGTTAATTGATACATTACCGTTTAATGATGAATCACCGAGAACAATCAAACGAGTATTCATATATGCATCATTATTAATATATACTCTATTATTGAATGTTGCTGTACTGAACACTGCTAATTTACTATTCAATGATACATCACCACCTACTTGAAATCTTTGTTGTACATTACCGGTTACCATTGTAGTTGTTCCACTAAAAGTTGCATTTGATAAAGGTGCATATGCTTGATTTTTAACAAACGCAGTGGTGGCTACCAATGTGGAATTATCGCTTGTAGTAGGTGTATTGGTAATCAAACTACCAGTTACTACTAAATTTGCATTGAAAGATGCATCTCCACCCACAAACAATCGACCATTTAATGATGAATCTCCAACGACAGTTAAATTTTTATTGATAATAGCAGTATATAATGTAGCAATACCATCGATTGTTGGTGATGCAGATGATAAATACTTAGTAGAAATCGGAACTCCACCTTCATAAACAGTTTTACCAATGATCAAATTACCATCCATGACTACATCACCATTATTAATATTTAAATTTCCGGTTATAGATGAATTTCCACGAATATTTACATTACCCGATACATCTAATGAATGTGATGGATTCGTAGTACCAATACCAACTTTTCCATCATATGTAATTAAGGGTGTTTGATATACTCCATTTACGATTCTGGTATTATTAATTGGTGCGTTTGTACCATTTGCTGAAATATCTAGACTTCCTGCAGTAGGGTCATAGGAAATAGATGCGGCAAGCTTATTAGTACTTTGATCTACAAAATGAATGGTTCCTTGTTTTATATAAAGGGAACCAAATGGTAATGTTGGAGTACCTAAATCATAAGCGTATGCAGTGGATGGTACAATATCTGAATAAGTAACTACACGATTATTATTTGAATCGAATTTAAACATGGTATCTATATCAGCAGTTCCACTCGTAATATGTTTTGAACGATTTACTAAATCAGATAATTGTGTATCTAGATTCTGCGAGATTCCTTTTAAATATAGTAGTTGTGATGTACTTAAATCATAATATGTTCCAAAACTATCAGGTATTCGCATCGAATCCGATTTAATACTAAATTTTGGAATATTCGAACCAACTTCGTAAAAATTAATAGATACATCATTATATAATTTGATACCACCACCGCTTATATCTAAGAAACCCTGTATATATGTTTGTCTTAGTTTATTAGCAGATGCCTCTAACCAATAACTCATTCCTTATATATATTTCATATTTTTTATTATTTATGAAATATAATTCTCTTATTAGATTACTCTATTAGCATTATTTTTTACATCTATTTTTCGTCTAAATTATAACCTGATATGTTGTATAACATTTCTTTTATTTTTTGTAATTCATCCTTCATTATATGATTCTCTTTTTTTAATTCTTTGATTTCATTTACTAATATACCAATGATGCCATTATAATTTAATGATTGGTATTCGTCACCATCTTTTTCTCCTTTCACCAAATAAGGATATTCGTTTTGTACTTCGTGTGCTATAAATCCTATATCACTACTATCGGTTACTCTATTATAATAATGAACCGGATTTAAATTATCAACTATAAAATTACCGTTTAATGGTATCACATTCTCTTTGATTCTATAATCAGATGATGTGGAAAGAGAACCGGCAATACAATTTCCGGCAATACCTACACCTCCTGCTACAATTAAAGCACCAGTAGTTGTACTCGTGGATGCAGTAGTGCCTTTTATTTGTAAATTACTATTAAATGATACATCTTTATCTACATATAATCGAGTGTATATATTAACATCATATGAACTATATGCAGTAAGATTTGCTTTAGATACGTAATCAGTAATATTCAAATATGTCGAATATGAGGTAGGAACATTTATATTACCACCAAATTGTGCAACAACACCATTCATATTGATATTATTTGAAACAATCAAACTATTGACTGTATTTGTATTTCCATATAAATTACCATTTACCGATAAATCACTATTTAAAGTTGTATTTCCTCCCACATATAGTTTTCCACCGAATGATGCATCGCCTATTAAATATAATGTTTGATTCATTGACACATCTCCTTTTATAAATAAACGACTATTCATTGATACATCGCCACTCAATGTGGTTATTCCACCTACAAATAATCTTGCATTGGTTGATATATCCGTAGTAAATACACTGCTTGATGATATTCCTCCTTTTATTGCAGTTGAAGGTATAGATGATGCTGGATAATTAGCATATAAATATCCATTCATTGATACATCTCCTGATACAAATAATTTTCCTCCAAATGATGCATCTCCTAATAAATATAAACGATTATTTAATGACGCATCTCCGTTCAATGTTGTCATTCCACTTGTATATAATTTTCTACCGAAGGAGGCATCTCCCAAGACATACAACCGTTGATTCAATGACGCATCTCCTTGAACTATTAAACGACTATTCAACGATGCATCTCCACTTAATAACAATCTATTTTTTATAACGGCATCATTCGACACTGTTATAATTGCATCAAACTGAGCATTATCGCCAACATATAAACTACTTGTAAATCCTACTGGTTTTGCTACCGATAATTGACTATTCATTGATACGTCTCCGCTCAAAGTGGTTATTCCACC
>Ga0304728_1001395_pt1 | contig 17174 bp, 9 predicted proteins | sample C_130625_MF_Meta_FD_190476 | JGI IMG/M metagenome (GOLD analysis project Ga0304728, IMG submission 190476) | Freshwater microbial communities from Lake Croche, Canada to study carbon cycling - C_130625_MF_MetaG (v2) (version 2) | ecosystem: Environmental > Aquatic > Freshwater > Lake | place... | reverse complement strand
TGGCAAGAAGTTCATCTCAATGGTGCGCATGCCTTGCCCTTCACAAGCTGCACAGCGTCCATCGCCCGTGTTGAAACTAAAGCGCTTTTGCGAATAACCCCGGGCCTTCGCCTCCAAGGTGTCAGCAAACAACTTCCTGATCGTGTCCCAAAAACCAATGTAGGTCGCGGGGCAACTTCTTGGCGTCTTACCAATGGGCGTCTGGTCGACTTCAAGCACACGATCGATGTGCTCAAAACCCTCTAAAGCTTCACAACCGAGCCACGCTTTGCCCGCACCCTTTTTAGATACCGCCATCTGCACATTGGCCAACAAAATATCCCTAGCAAGCGTAGATTTCCCCGAACCCGATACACCGGTGACGGCCACCAGTTTCTTCAAAGGCACGCGCACATCGATGTGCTTCAAGTTGTGCAAATACGCTCCTTTGAGCACCAAACCCTCGCTCAAACTTTCTGGGCTCTCCAAGGCGCGCCTTGCCTGAAACGGGTGCAGCATGGCTTGACGCAAGTACCTCCCCGTCACCGAGTCGGGGTTCGCCTGCAAATCAGCCACCAAACCTTGCGCCACCAACTGCCCGCCTCGCGTGCCCGCGCTGGGCCCGATGTCAATCAAGTGCTCGGCTTTTCGCATGGTGTCCTCATCGTGCTCGACCACCACCAAGGTGTTGCCCTTGTCGCAAAGAAGCTGCAAAGAGTTCAAAAGCATCTGATTGTCTCTGGCGTGTAGACCAATGGTCGGCTCGTCCAAGACATAACACACGCCTTGCAAGTTGCTGCCCAATTGAGCCGCCAACCGAATGCGTTGCGCCTCACCGCCACTTAAACTGGGTGCACCACGGTCGAGGGTCAAATAAGCCAAGCCCACTTGCTCCAAGAATTTGAGCCTACCCTTGATCTCTGGGACCAAGTCCTTGGCTATTTGAGCTTCGCGACCCAGCAGCTTCAAGTGCTCCGCCCACTGTGAAATGTCTTTCACACTCAAGCGTGCAATATCGGTGATGGCCTGATCTTGAAACCGCACTGCACGGGCCGTGGCGTTCAATCGCGTGCCCGCGCAACTCACGCATGTGGTTTCCTCAAAATCTTCAAGCACGGGCTCAGCAAAGGTTTGCTCGCGACCCTTTTGTGAAGCATCGACTTGCGTGTCGTCCAACAAGTTGCGCTGAGATGCGTCCAACTTCAAACCCGTTCCCACACAACTCGTGCACCAACCGTGTTTGGAGTTGTAAGAAAAGAGCCTGGGGTCCAACTCGGCATAGGACGTGGCACAAACAGGACAAGCTCTTTTGGTAGAAAAGACATCCAAAGACCCAAGCTTTGCACAGGATTGTCCCAGTGAAAAGGCCGACCTCAAAGGCACTAAATCGCTCAAGACATGCACAACACCTTTGCCAAGCTCAAGCGCCAAGGCCAAGGCCTTTCTCAAAAGGTCCTCCTCTTTTGCGCTCACCGAAAAACTCAAGACAGGCAACTCGATGGTGTGCTCTTTGAACCGATCGATCCTTGGAAATTTCACGGTGGACAAATACTCCCCGTCCACGCGCAAATGGGTATACCCCTTCAGGCGCGCCCATTCTGCCAAGTCGGTGTAGACCCCTTTGCGATTGATCACCAAAGGCGCCAAGAGTCCAATCTCTTGCCCTTTGAAGCGGCGCATGATTTGGGCCACAATGCTCTCGGGGGTTTGTGCCTGCACGGCCTGCCCATCATGGATACAGTGCTGAACCCCCAATTTGACATAAAGTAGTCTTAAAAAATGCCAAATCTCCGTGGTGGTGCCAACCGTGGATTTTCGCCCCCCTCTGGACAAACGTTGTTCAATCGCTACCGTCGGCGGGATGCCATAGACAGCATCCACCTCGGGACGCCCAGCGGGCTGAACGATGCTTCTGGCATAGGCATTCAAACTCTCTAAGTAGCGCCTTTGGCCCTCGTTGAACAAAATGTCAAAGGCCAGGGTCGATTTGCCCGAGCCTGAGACCCCAGTGATCACATTGAATCGACCTCGGGGGATCTTGACACTCAGATTTTTTAAGTTGTGCTCTTTTGCATTGACAATTTGAATGTCACCTTGGTCTTTGCCAACAAAAGCATGCTTGAGCGCCTTGGGCGAGAGCGGGGTTTTGTGAAGGTTCTTTTCTCTTGCGCTCACCAACTCTTCGACTTGGATGACCCCGTACTCGCCCAAAGCCGCATCATAGGAGCGCAAAGCTTGGGCGGTGTGCGAACTGGCATGCAACCGAATCTCCTCAGGCGTGCCTTGGGCCACCACATGGCCCCCATGCTCACCACCTTCTGGACCCAAATCAATCAACCAGTCGCTCGCGCGGATCACGTCCAAATTGTGCTCAATCACAATCAAGGAGTGCCCTGCCTCCAACAACTTTCGAAGTGCACGCATGAGCTTGGCAATGTCATCAAAATGCAGCCCCGTGGTCGGCTCATCAAATAAAAACAAGGTGCCTTTCTTGGCCACGGCTTGACGCATGCTGGAGCGCTGCTTGGCTGCTTGAGCCAAATAGCCCGCAAGCTTCAATCGCTGGGACTCTCCACCGCTTAAGGTCGGCACAGGTTGGCCCAACTTCAGGTACTCCAAGCCCACATCGATGATGGGCTGCAAAGCTCGAATGACCTCGGGGTCAGCTCTAAAGAGATGCGCGGCCTCGCTGACCGTGAGCGCCAACACTTGTGCAACGCTTAGGAACTGTGTTTGATTTTCTGCGTTGATGCGCTCAATTTTGATGTCCAATATTTCTGGCCGGTAGCGCTCTCCCTGGCAGTCCTGGCACCGCAAATAAACGTCGCTCAAAAACTGCATCTCCACATGCTCAAAGCCCGAGCCACCACACGTCGGACAACGTCCATCCCCATGGTTGAAGCTGAATTTGGAGTGTGTGTACCCTCTCTGAGCCGCCAGGGTGGTTTTTGCAAACAGCTCTCTGATGCTGTCCCAGGCCCCCACGTAACTCACTGGATTGGATCTGGCGGTTTTACCAATGGGCGACTGATCCACAAACACCACATCGCTGAGGTAATCCGCTCCGAGCAATCGACTGTGCGCACCAGGAGCATCGGTGGACTGACCGAAGTGACGCAGCAAAGCAGGTGCCAAAATATCTTGCATCAGGGTGGATTTACCAGAACCACTGACGCCCGTTACGCACACCAGTCGCAGCAAGGGAAACTCAATGGACACATTTTTTAAATTGTGCTCGGTCGCACCCTCCAAGACCAATCTTGGCGTCGCATCGCTGACTGCACGCTTAAGACCCATGCCAACTTGTTTGCGAGCACCTAAATAAGCACCGGTCAAGGTATCGGCTTTTTTTAAATCTTCAATGGCCCCATCAAAAACAATTTCACCCCCGCGCTCACCTGGTCCTGGCCCCATGTCAATGACTCGGTCAGCAGCAAACATCACTGCCGGATCGTGCTCCACCACCACCAAGGTGTTGCCCGCATCTCGCAGGCGCTGCATGGCTTGGGTAATTCGACCCATGTCTCTTGGATGCAAGCCGATGCTGGGCTCATCCAAGACAAACAAGGTGTTGACCAACGAAGTACCAAGCGCTGTTGTTAAATTGATGCGCTGCACCTCTCCACCGCTCAAGGTCCGACTTTGTCGATCCAAACTTAAATAACCAAGACCCACGTCCACCAGGTATTTCAATCTGGCTTGAATTTCCTCCAGTAGCAGCTCCAATGCCTGCACCTGAGCGCTTTTAGCACTTCGAAGAACACCTTCGCTGGCCGCTTCGCTTGCACCCTTCAAGGTCTGGGCCATCTCTAGACGCATGCGGTCAAAGAACACCCGAAGTCGCTCGATCGACAAACACATCAAATCGTGCAAGCACAGGCCTGGTAAATTTTCAAGTTGCGCATCGCTCCACGACACGCCGACGGGCTTGAAGCGCCGACTGGGCTCAAGAGCCTCATTGGCCGCCTCCAAGGAACCCACACGCCACAGCAAACTTTCCATTTTGAGTCGCGCGCTGTCACACGCCGAACAGGCGGTGTAACTGCGGTACTTGGAGAGCATGACTCGAATGTGCATTTTGTATGACTTGGTCTCCAAGTATTCAAAAAAGCGCTTCACCCCATACCACTGCTGGTTCCATTTGCCCGCCCAATTGGGGGAGCCCAAAATGACCCAATCTTTTTGCTCTTGGGTCAGCTGGTACCAAGGGGTGTCTCTGGGAATACCTGCTTTTTCAGCAAAGCGCATCAAATCGGCTTGCGAATCTTTCCACGCAGGCGTTTGAATGGGTTTGATTGCTCCAGAGCGAAGCGTCAATCGATCGTTGGGAATGACCAAACCGTAGTCCACCCCAATGACTCGGCCAAAGCCCCTGCAGGTCTCACACGCACCCAGGGCTGAGTTGAAAGAAAACAAAGAGGGGCTTGGGTCTTGGTACGTCAGCTCACTTTCTGGGCAATGCAGGCCCGTTGAAAAGCGCCAAATTTCCGTCTCCTCAGTGTTCACGTCCACAGCATACACCTGCATGCGACCCGCACCCCTTTTAAGGGCCGTCTCAATGGACTCCACGGCTCTGGAGACCTCAACTTGAGACAACCTAAAGCGATCGGCCACGACATCGATGACTTGTCTCGGGCCCGTGATGGTGGACACTTGTCGTTGGGCTTGTATTTTGGTGAACCCTGAAGCACTCAACCACTGCTCGATGTCTTCTTGCGTGATGGTGTTGGGCAACTCCACAGCGAAGGTCACCACCAGCCTCATGTCCCTTTGCTTTGAACGAAGCTTTATTTCGTCCAACAAAGTCTGTGCACTGTCGTGTCGCACGGGCAAGGCAGTTTTAGCATCGAACAAATGTGCCAACCTGGCAAAAAGCAATTTCAAGTGATCGTTCAACTCGGTCATCGTGCCTACCGTTGAGCGAGAACTTCTCACAGGATTGGTTTGATCAATCGCAATGGCGGGTGGCACCCCATCGACCAGATCGACTTGAGGTCGATCCATACGATCCAAGAACTGACGCGCATAAGCGCTGAAGGTTTCCACATAACGCCTTTGGCCTTCAGCGTAGAGGGTGTCAAACACCAAACTGGATTTTCCAGAACCACTCGGTCCAGTCACAACCGTGAGTTCTCCGGTTTTAAAGTCCACGTCCAGATTTTTTAAATTGTGCTGCCGAGCACCGCGTATTTTGATCAGGCCTTGTGACATATCGACTCTCTACCCTGGGTTTTAAAAGGAACAGGTAGAAGATTCTAGGGACAAAGCCAAGAAAAATGGATCAATTTGAAAAATATCCCCAAAAGGCCTTCAAATTCAATCTTCACGCCCAACCCAGCCCTTCAAGAAGCCGCCGTCCCAAGAAAAAACCCCCGTGAAGGCTCAAGCCCACGGGGGTTTTTCGGGGAAGAGGCGCCTGATCTGCTCAGCCTGCGCTGACTTTAGACCAGACCCCGAGCTTCATCAGTCTTCGCGATAGATGTCGACATCTTTGGTTTCTTTGATGAAGATCATGCCAATCACAAAAGTTGCTCCTGCCACAATGATGGGGTACCACAAACCGTTGTACATGTCTCCCGTTTGGGCCACGATCGCAAAAGCGGTTGTGGGCAACAAGCCTCCAAACCAACCATTGCCAATGTGGTAGGGCAAAGACATGGATGTGTAACGAATCCGTGTTGGGAACAACTCCACCAACATGGCCGCTATGGGTCCGTACACCATGGTGACCAAAATAACGAGATAGGTCAAAATGATCACGACCGTGACCTTGTCCAACTTTGCACCATCTGCTTTGGCTGGATAACCCGCCTCTTTCAAGGCTTCGCTCACTGACTTTTTAAACTCAGCAATTTTTTTGGTGCTCTCTTCATCAAATTTAGAGTTTGCAACGGTCGCATAAGGCGCCTCAATTTCAGTCGTTCCAATCACAACCTTGGTCGCAGTCCCTGCAGGTGCAGCTTGGTTAGAGTAACTCACCGCGTTTTGCGCCAAATACCTTTTGGCAATATCGCATGAGCTCCTGAAGTCAATTTCACGTGCAATGGGGCTACCTTGGAAAGAACACTCAGCAGCATCCCCCAACACCACCACCTTGGCGCTTGCTTGTGCAGCGGCCAAATCAGGATTGGCAGCTTTGGTCAAAGCTTGGAACACGGGGAAATACGTCACCACCGCCAACAAGAGGCCCAGCATGATGATGGGCTTTCTTCCGATCTTGTCAGACAAAGATCCAAAGACGATGAAGAACGGCGTTCCAATCAGCAAAGAAGCAGCGACCAACAAGTTCGCCGTTGTGGGCTCCACCTTCAAGACTTGCGTCATGAAAAAGAGCACATAAAACTGACCCGTGTACCAAACCACGGCTTGTCCAGCGGTCAAACCAAAAAGCGCCAAAATGACCACTTTCAAGTTCTTCCATTGACCAAAGGATTCCGACAAAGGTGCTTTAGAAATCTTGCCCTCAGACTTCATGCGCTGAAATGCAGGGGACTCGTTCATGGACAAACGAATGTACACAGACACAGCCAACAAGGCGATGGAGAGCAAAAACGGAATCCTCCAACCCCAAGCAGCAAAATCTGCCTCAGGCATGGAGCTTCTGGTGCCCAAAATCACCACCAAGGACAAGAACAAACCCAGGGTGGCGGTCGTTTGAATCCAAGCGGTGAAAGCACCGCGGTGGCCATTCGGAGCGTGCTCGGCCACATACGTGGCAGCGCCCCCGTACTCGCCGCCCAAGGCCAAGCCTTGAAGCATCCTCAAAGCGATCAAGATCACGGGCGCAGCCACGCCGATGCTTGAATAGGAGGGCAAGATGCCCACGACAAAGGTGGACATACCCATGATCAAAATGGTGACCAAAAAGGTGTACTTTCTACCAATCATGTCACCGAGGCGTCCAAACACCAACGCACCAAATGGACGCACCAAAAAACCAGCCGCAAAGGCCAAGAGGGCGAAAATAAAAGCAGCGGCAGGATCTAAGCCGCTGAAGAATTGCTTGGCAATGATGGCTGCCAATGAGCCGTAAAGGTAAAAGTCATACCACTCAAAAACCGTTCCGAGTGAGGAAGCAAAGATGACCTTTTTCTCCTCTGAGGTCATGGTGTGTGGTGCGTTTGCAGCCATAGAGTCGTCTCCTATTAAAATAAAAAATCAGGCAAGACCCACTCTCAACGTACAAAGGTCGCTTTGAGAGCACGCTTTACCTTACCTGCCACTTTAATATCGGCGAGAAGACTGACTTGAAGCTGACGAAAAGGGTGTATCCAGCTTCTTTTCGTGATGGATAGAAGTTTTTATGATCAATGTCATTTGGGGTTAACCCCCAAATACCACCCCAATCGACTTTCAAGTCTATTTTCAAGTCATTGGGGCGTGGGACTTTTTCAGGCCTTGATGACGTTCATTCTTTGTACGATTTGGCCCCATACCTCTTTTTTCTGCAGCGTGCTCAGCGAACCCCAGCGAACGATTTCTTGGAGTTCCCTCAAGCAACCCTCACACAGTTTCGTCACAGGATCCATCTTGCACACGGCGATACAAGGTGAGATGACAAACTCACTCTCAGGATCCAAAGCCATCGTCAACTTGTCTTTCAAGCGCTCACGCCGGATCCTTTGTGCACTCATTCCTCTTGGTCCGCACCAGGGATCAAGACTTGCCTGGGGTAGCGTTTGAAGGCCTGACGAAAAACGTCCACCACCTCGTCCGAAGACGTCATCGTCACCTCCAAGTCCTTGACCAAACCATCATGCAGGCCATAAATCCATCCGTGCACACTGACCTTTTGACCACGACCCCAAGCGTCTTGCATGACGTTGGAGAGCGCCACATTGCCCACTTGCTCAATCACATTCATCTCACACATCGTGTTTTCTAGATCGTGCTGTTCCAGGTGATTGAGCCGCTGGCGATGCCGTAGCCTCACATCTTGTACATGTCTGAGCCAGTTGTCAGCCAAACCAATGCGTGTGCCTCGGGTCGCGGCCAAAACACCCCCGCAACCATAATGACCCACCACCATGATGTGCTCGACCTTCAAATGTTCCACCGCGTATTGAATCACCGACAAGGCATTCAAGTCTGAGTGAACCACCACATTGGCCACATTGCGATGAACAAAAATCTCACCAGGGTCCAGTCCAATGATTTCGTTGGCAGGCACACGAGAGTCTGAGCAACCAATCCATAAATATTTAGGCGTCTGCTGAGACGCCAATTGATTGAAAAAACCAGGGCGCGCTTGCTCCATGCGGCGCGCCCAAGCTTGATTGTTTTCAAATAAGTTTTTCAGCGATGCATCCATCTTGTTCACCAACATTGTGTTAACGCGTTGACCTGCTCCAAATTGGAACAGACTTTTGATTCACCCCACCACCATAGCCTAAAGCAACCCTACAAAAACAAAGACTTCAAGGACTTTTGGTCTGATTAGACCCATTGCGCGATGGAGACCTTTTTCAGCTCACGTCGCCTAGCTGCGAAGTCAGGCATCAATGCCTGCATTTCGGCCCAAAAAGCTGGCCCATGGTTCATTTCCTTTAAATGACACAATTCATGCGCCACCACGTAATCCAGCAAGGCCATGGGCAAATGGACCAAATGCCAGTTGAGTCGAATGGCCCCATTGGAGCCAGCACTCCCCCAGCGACTCTTGGCCTGACCCAAAGAGAGCGCGCTTGGATGGACCCCTAAAATCCCTGCAAAATAAGCCACCCGGGGCTCCAGGATGCGCCGTGCCAGATGGATCATGACAGCATCGATCCATTGCTTGGCGCAAGTTTTTTCTGCTCCACCAGGGCCCGCGACCCCAGCTACCGATGCCGCACTGAGTTGCTTGTACAAGGACTCTATCGGTAAATAGACCTTAAAGTGAGTCTCTTTGCCGACGGCACTTTCTTGTAAGAATTCAAGCCACTCACTGCATGTGCAATCGAACCACTGCCCTGCTTCAAACCTCTGGACCTCAATGTGCTCAAGAGGGGAGCGCAGTCGCTGAGTGTTTTCTCGTTGAAGATGCGAAAGACTGGGTGATGCAAGCGTTGAAGCAAAACTAGAAACACCCTTAGATGCGGGCCTTGTGAGGCCATGAAAGATCCACTGAACGCCATGACTGAGCACTGGACAGATGCAACCGCTTTCAATGCGAACTTCAGACCGCTTGCTTTCTTCAAGTTTTTGCTCCATGAAACTGAACTGTTTGAGAATCCAATCTTCACGCTCTTTCAGTGCCATTTGAACTTGCGACAAACTCACCCACCTGGGCGCACGAACTTCCAACCCGTCTTTGGACACCAACATGCCAATGGTTTTTCGCTTGGCACGCTTGAAAAGATAATGGACTTCAACACCCTTGATCTCCAAAGCATGTGTTGAACCAGGGTGCTGAAACAAGCTTGGTGTTGGGTGAGCGTTGTAGTCCAGTGAAGAGGGGCTCTCTTGCTTTTGAGTCGGCGGCTCAACACTTGCGATTGCCGAGTCTTCAAAGACGCCGCCTCTTTGCTTGGCGGAGAGAGGGGCTAAAAAATCAAAAACCAACTGCATGAACCCATCCTTGGGCGCTTGTTTTTTAGCTTTAAAGTCCACCACAAATCTCTTTAGGCGCCAACAAACGCCATGGCGGTTTTATGCATAGGCGCTTGGATCGAGTCGCCGCATCTCCGACTCGATCCAGTCCTGTACTTGCGCCATGAGCTCCTCAGGCGTGCGGCCCACACTAGAGATAGGTAGCCCCACTGAAACATCCACCGTCCCTGCTATTTTTAGCAAGGCTTTTCTGGGCCAACACTTGGCAGAGCTCACAGCCACCGGCACGACATGTGCACCGGTTTGTACCGCCAATCGCGTCCCGCCCAGCTTATAAGCCCCCACCTGGCCGCGCTCAATGCGCGTGCCCTCTGGAAACATCACCACCCAGTTGCCCTTTTCAAGCAACACTCGCCCGTGCTCCACCACTTTTGCAAATGCTTTGGCGCGCTGAGAACGGTCGATGTGAATCATGTCTAAACATCCTATGGCCCAACCGAAAAAGGGAATTCTCAGCAACTCTTTCTTGAACACATAAGACACCGGGTGCGGCATGATCACGGGCATCAAGAAAGTCTCATAGGTGGACTGGTGCTTGACCAACACGATGACCGATACGCCCTCAAGACCCTTCAGGTTGTCCATGCCATGCAACGCATATTTCACGCCACAGATTCGATCCAAAGACACCACACAATTGCGCAACCAAAAAACCGCACCATGGTACAGGCGGGCTTTGGAGGCCCCAGCCACCCTGAGCAACAAGACATACAACGCACAAGGAATGAGCGTGAACATCATCCACAACAAATGAATGAACGACTTTAATAATTTCACAACAACTCTCTTACGCTTTTTTCTCGGCCCTAAGAGCCTCCATTTGTACATCCCGCTCATGAAGCATCCATTCAGAAAACCCATACAAGTCTTGATGTATTCTTGTCTCTTTTGGGAATTGAGCCGACAAGGCTTGGTCACGGTAAACGGCGCCTTTACCGCTCAGCACCAAATGGGGCTCGCACCCAACACCATAACCGGCCTGTAAATCTCGCAAAGAGTCTCCAACGGTTGGTACGCCCTTTAAACTCACCCCCAAACGCGATGAAATTTGGTCATAGAGGCCAGACAAGGGCTTTCTGCAATCGCAGCCCTCCTCTGTGGTGTGTGGGCAAAAGAAGATCGCCTCCACCTTGCCACCGACCAGGGCCAACAATTTGTGCATTTTTTCATGCATGGCATTCAACGTTGCCATGTCAAACAAACCACGCCCCAGGCCTGATTGATTGGAGGCAATCACGATCCTCCACCCCGCATGGCTCAACCGGGCAATGGCCTCCATGGAGCCCTCAATAGGAACCCACTCTTCAGGAGATTTGACATAATCATCGCGATCTTCATTGATCGTGCCATCACGGTCTAAAATAATCAATTTCAACATGCTCTCAAATCCCTTTTATGAGGAGACGGCTCCTCTTTTTGCAGCAATGTGTTGGCGAACCCTTGAGCGCGCCTCTCACCGAAACTTATAGATTCAAACGCTTTCTAAGCTTTCTTCGCGTTAACGCGCTAACGCGTTCAACACCCTCCCCTTAGATTTGTCTCAAGCCAAGCGAGACAAATCCGCCACTTGGTTCATCGCTGCATGCAATCGAGACAACAAAGACAAGCGATTCAATCTTAGCGCTTCATCCGTTGCATTGACCATCACTTGTTCAAAAAACAAATCGACCGCGTTCTTCAAATGTGCCAGCATCAAGAGTGATTCGGTGTAATTTTTGGCCTCAAAATTCAACTTAGATTGCGGCAAAACATCTTGCATTGTCTCAAAGAGCGCTTTTTCTGCTCCTTCTACCAACAACGTGGTGTTGACCTCCAAGTCCATAGGTTGATCTTGGACTTTTTTCAGTATGTTGCTGATGCGCTTGTTGGCCGAGGCCAAAGACAACGCCTCAGGCAACAGAGCAAAGGATTTAACCGCCTTGAGTCGCAAATCCACATCATCCAACACATCCGGGCGAATAGATAAAACGCTTTCGACTTGGACACTTGAATACGCTTGATCTTTTAAATTGATACTCAAACGGTCATAAATAAATTCGATCAAGGACTCTGTGATCTCAGCCCAGCTTTTTTTAATCACTTCGGCGTGGCCCTCAAACGCGTTTGCACTGAGAGCCAGAAGCCTGGTCACCGATAAACCCAAACCCTTTTCACGCAACAAACGAATCACGCCAATCGCATGTCTTCTAAGGGCATACGGGTCTTTGTCCCCTGTTGGGTGCTGCCCGATCGCAAACAAGCCCACCAAGGTCTCCAATTTGTCCGCCAACGCCAAGACCACACCAGGCATCCCTCTTGGCAAAGTATCCCCAGCAAACCTGGGTTTGTAATGATCTTCAACCGCCCAGGCCACGTCCTTTGCATACCCGTCATGCAACGCATAATAGTGCCCCATGACACCTTGCAACTCGGGAAACTCGCCAACCATGTCGGTGAGCAAATCCACCTTGGCAATTTGGGCCGCTTCGTTGGTCCACTGCATTTGCTGCGCGCTCAATTTAGACAAGCTCGTCAACTCTTTCGCTATGCCTTGAGCGATGCACAGCACGCGCTCGGTCCTTTGTGCTTGGGTGCCAAGTTGCTGGTGGTAAACCACCTTCGACAAGCCAGTGGCTCGGTCGATCAGCTTGATTTTTCTGTCTTGATCGTAGAAAAATTTGGCATCCGACAAGCGTGGCCTTACGACCCGCTCATTGCCCCCAACAACAGCACTTGTGTCTTGAGGAGAAATGTTGCTGACCACCAAAAACCGATTGACCAGGGCTCCTTGGTCATCGATCAAGGGAAAGTACTTTTGATTGGCCTTCATGGTCAAGATCAAACACTCTTGAGGTACTTGCAAAAACTCTTTTTCAAACTCACAAATCAATACATTGGGCATTTCCACCAAGGCACAAACCTCATCCAAAAGTGCCTCATCGTGTGCCACATTGAATGCCGTGCCCAAAGACTTGGCCGCAGCATTCAATTGGTCTTCAATGGATTGACGTCTTTTTGCATAACTCGCAATGACAGCGCCATCGTCCAAAAGAACTTGCTCATATGACGTTGCGTCAACAAGTTCGATGATGGACTTCTTCGCCTCAAAGCGGTGGCCTTTGGTGGTGTTCCCGGCCTTTAAACCCAAGGCCGTCAGGTTCAAGACCGTCTCTCCATGAAGCACCAGCAAGGAGTGCACAGGACGCACAAAGTTCACACTGCTCCAGCCTGGCAGCTCACAATTTTCATGCAGTTGATAGCTCATGACCTTTGGAATGGGCAATTTAGCGATGGCCTCATTCAAAGCTTTTTGTGCACCAAGCTCTATCGACACCCCAGGTTGATTTCTGATGAGCCACAAATGCTGAACTTGGCCTTCTTCCACCACCTCAAGATCCGAGACGCCTAAGTGCGCACACCCAAGCGCCAAGAGCTTTTTGCCCAAGGCTGGAGTGGCTTGACCGTTGGCATCAAGCCCCACCTTGACCGGCATCAGCTTTTGTTTGACCTCCCGCTCAGGCGCCTCAAACAGCACCGATTGAAACAAAACAGCCAAGCGCCTAGGTGTGGCAAAGGATTCAAAGGCACATTCAGCATCTATCAGCTCTAAATCCAAAAGTTGCTCACGCATCGTCTGTGAAAAAGAGGCGCCCAATTTGGCCAGAACCCGAGGCGGGAGCTCTTCCACCAACAACTCAACGAGCAAGGGGGCGGCTTTGGTGTGATGTAACTGCATAACTCAAGCCGCCTTTACGTCTAGCGCTTGAACCCAAGCAGGTGGAGCCATGGGAAAACCCAATCTTTCGCGACTGTCGTAATAACTTTGCGCAACAGCACGCGCTAAATTTCTGATGCGCGTGATGTAACCTGCGCGCTCGGTCACGCTGATCGAACCCCTTGCATCCAACAGGTTGAAGGTATGCGCCGCTTTCAAAATCTGCTCATAGGCCGGCAAAGCCAATTGGACTGAGATCAAGTGCTGTGCTTGTTTTTCATAAGCTGAAAATGCCGAGAACAAGAACTCTGAATCGCTGTGTTCAAAATTATAGGCCGACTGCTCTTGTTCATTTTGCAAGTACACGTCTCTGTACGTCAAACCCTCGGTCCAAGAGAGGTCGTAGACATTGTCTACGCCTTGCAAATACATGGCCAACCTCTCTAAACCATAGGTGATCTCACCCGTGATAGGGTGGCAATTGATGCCGCCAACTTGCTGGAAATAGGTGAACTGCGTGACCTCCATACCATTGAGCCACACCTCCCAACCCAAGCCCCAAGCCCCCAAGGTAGGATTTTCCCAGTCGTCTTCGACAAAACGGATGTCATTGACCTTCAAATCAAAGCCCAGGGCCTCCAAGGAGCCCAAATACAAGTCCAAAATGTTAGCAGGCGCAGGCTTCAACACCACTTGAAATTGATAATAGTGCTGGAGTCGGTTTGGATTTTCCCCATAGCGACCGTCTTTGGGCCGACGACTGGGTTGCACATAGGCGGCTTTCCAAGGCTCAGGGCCCAAGGCGCGTAAAAAAGTCGCGGTATGTGAGGTGCCAGCACCAACCTCCATGTCATAAGGCTGAAGCAAAGCACAGCCTTGCTTGGCCCAATAAGACTGCAACGTCAATATCAATTCTTGAAAATGAAGCATTGTTTTCCCATGCACTGGCATATATAAATTGAAATGGATCTCAAACTCTCAAGACAAACGGCGCATCCCTCGGTGACATGATCACACTCACCAAACGTTCAAACGGAGTTACCCATATGCCTTCAGGACCAGGGCTTAATTTTAACCTTCCCCAAGGGGCTTCAGATGCGACCCCGGGCCTTAAAGTTCAATTCCCAAGCTTTTTTGACTCTGAACGATTGAGATTCAACTCAAAGCTGCGTTTAAGCCCTATGAAGCCCAAAACGGCCAAAGCCAGTGCCCACAAAGGTAGCAGCCCATAGCGACTGGCCCACCAAGCAAAAAAGGTGGGCTCATCAAATCGACCGTGCACCCAAGCTTTGATTTTTTCTCTCGAAAAAACATGGGCCATGACATTCACACGGCCGGTGTGGTCAATGATGGCGCTGACCCCTGAATTGGTAGATCGAATCATCGGGCGGCGCAACTCAAGCGTTCGCATTCTTGAAATTTCCAGGTGTTGATCCAAAATCACCGTGTCCCCAAACCACGCAATATTGCTCATGTTGACCAAAATGCTTGGCGACCGATCAGCGTTTTTGAACTGCAGGGCCAGCTCCTCACCGAACAAATCTTCATAACAAATGTTAGGAGCAATGCTTTGATTTAAAAACCTCAAACTGCTTTGAATGGACGGGCCGCTTTTAAAAAACCCCAGGGGCATTTGCATCTGATTGGTGAACCATTGGAACAAAGGGGGGATGAACTCCCCGAAGGGAACCAAGTGGCTCTTGTCGTACCGATACACGTGTTCTCTTTGGCCGACTATCGCCAGCGCACTGTTTGCATAATCCAAGCCATCTTTGGTGGGCATGCCCAACAACACCGCTTGCTGCTCAGCTTGCAAGTGCTGCCGAAAGGAGTCTAAAAATGTACTTGGCAACTCGTGGATCGTCATCGCAAACGCGGTCTCTGGGGTGACCACCAACTGAGCATCCGACAGCATGATTTGGTCGTAGTACCACTGCGCCGCAGAAACGCGGTCATCACGAAATTTTGTTTGCTGTGGAACGTTGCCTTGGAGCAACTCAACGCTCAAAGGCTTTGAATAGCCGTCCGAATGGAGAAGCATTCCAGCGTCTTGATCTTGACCCCTTAGAGAGCTCCAAGGCAACAAGCTCAACAAGGGTAAAGCGATCCAGGCCCAGGTGCGCCATCGATGGGAGCCAGATAAGGAAGAGAAAGAGCTTTGGAGATTTTGCGACTCGACAGCTTCTACGCCGTCGTGTACTGGCTCCTGAACCCAAGGTCTTCGCAGATCTACACAGGTCTTGGCCACCCACATGGCCATGGCGGCGCTGATCGCACCCATACCGTAAACACCCACCCAAGGTGCAAAAATGCTGAGCCAGGTGTCGTTGTGCGCGTACCCCGATGAGCCCCATGGAAAGCCAGTGAACCATTGTCCTCTGCACAACTCTGACAACAGCCACGCAGCTCCAAATCCCATCGACATCAGCGCGGTGTGACCCATTTTTCGCATTGGGCTCAACAAGGCACCTTGCGACGGCAAAGCTGCCATGCACAACCTGTAGAACACCCAAGAAAAAAACCACCAATACACAGCCAAAGCACTGGCCAATGCAACAACGGCGAATGCGGCCAGTAGCCCATGCATATGACCGTAGACATACAGGGAAATGAAAATCCACCAAAAGGTGGTGCTCAATGCCGTCGTTTGAAAAATAAAAGCCACACGAGCGCACTCTTTGCCTGTTTTAGAACCCAAAACCAAAAAGCACAACACCAGCATGCCCACCCACTGCATGGCTCCACTGGCGCCCAAGTGAAAGGGCAAGCCCATTGACCATGCTTGCAAGAGCCCCGCAAGAGCGGCCAGCACATACAATTTCTTGTCCAATATTTTGGCCATGAGCGTCATCTCTTTAGCGCTCATCAAGCTTTGCTCTGCTCAAAAAGGGCGTTCCTTGCACTGAGGCACCGCCTCCCCGTCCAGGCTCAGCATTTCGGTTCATTTAGAGGGTCTTTGAATTTTCCAACACTGGCGCAATCGACAGCGTGGACTCGAGGGATTTTGGCCTGATGTTGATGGGGCGAACTTTGAACCATTTCACAACACCTGCGGTGGTGTGCATGACTTCAAAGCGCAAGTCATTCCATAAAAAAATCTCCCCTTTGACTGGCACATGCCCCATTTCATGCGCGATCCAACCAGCAATCGTCTCAAATGACTGCATCTCCTCGGTGATCAACTCATTGAGTTCAAAGGCTTGTGCGATTCTTTTCAATGCAGTCCTGCCAGCCACCCTGTAGGTTCGATCCACCAAAGCAAAAATATCGCCTGCTTCGTCATCGGTATCGAATTCGTCTTCAATGTCTCCGACGATTTCTTCGAGCACATCCTCAATGGTGACCAGCCCCGCCACTCGACCAAACTCATCAATGACCACGGCCAAGTGATTTCGATTCATTCTGAACTCTTTGAGCAATTCAACCAAGCTTTTGCTCTCGGGCACCATCACCACGGATCGAAGCAATGTCCTTAGGTTCAAGGTTGGCGAGCGTTGCAATTTCAACAAGTCTTTTGCCAACAAGATCCCAATGATATTTTCTTTGTGGTCTTCGTAGACGGGATATCTCGAGTGCGCTATGTCAATGACTTGGTTGAGAATTTCTTCAAAGGACGCAGCAATGTCAATCATGTCCATTCTGGTCGAGGAAATCATCACGTCGCGCACCTTCAAGTCCGCGACCTTCATCACCCCTTCCATCATTTGCCGACTTTCAGGATGGATGAGCTTTGCGTTTTGTGCTTTGTGCAAAACGTCAATCACTTGATCTTTGGTTTTAAGCGCGGGCTTGAACAAGTCCCCCATCAATGACCACAAATCACGAACCAAGGAAGTTCTTTTTAGTTGAGGATGATTTTTAAACACGATAGTTAAAAGAGCCGTCTTGATGACAAGCCCTAAGCATAGCC
>Ga0304728_1001393_pt1 | contig 17196 bp, 20 predicted proteins | sample C_130625_MF_Meta_FD_190476 | JGI IMG/M metagenome (GOLD analysis project Ga0304728, IMG submission 190476) | Freshwater microbial communities from Lake Croche, Canada to study carbon cycling - C_130625_MF_MetaG (v2) (version 2) | ecosystem: Environmental > Aquatic > Freshwater > Lake | place... | reverse complement strand
ACAGCAACAGTAGCTACAACACCAACAGTAGATGATGGAGAGGAGACGCCACCGCCCCCTCCCCCCCTCCCCTCGCCCCCGCCACCGCCCCCTGACCCCTCCCCCCGCGCTGCTGCCGCTGCAACAACAACAGTAGATTCAACAGAAATAGATCCAGCAGCAGGAACTGGCCTCTCCCCTTGACCCCTCCGTGCCGCTCGTTAACGTCCAGCAGCACGTATCATCAAATCAAAAGAAAGTAGTAAAAATATCCCGGTACCAACAAAGACTAAAATCTCATTTTTTGAATCTCGAGGCTGTTTCAAAGCTAGCTCATCCATCCGGCGTTCAAGGTCCTTTAGTTGTGTCGCCATCAAGTTTCGCATGGAATCTGGGTCAGATTCCTTGCGTTTAGACGATACTGGTCGTTTTGCTTTTTCCTCTTCTTCTACATACTTCTGATTATCAGCGCTGCGACCATTTCCCTGCTGTCCCTGAAAAAAGGCAGTCTTCGTCTTCGCAGGTGTCAATGGCTTCCATAAATCACTTAACATTGGATCCGGGAGTGAAGAAGCATTGCTGCCGGCCTTTTCTGCACCAGTTGCATTAAAGGCATACTCTAGCGAGTGGTTCGCATTTGTTTGAATATTTGTAAACCCCTCTTTTTTGGGTTCATCATCATCATCGAGTCCTTTTCCAAAATAGTCAGGGAGGCCCTGGTCTGCAAAAAGTGTATTAGTCGCTGGAAGTCGAGGAAGCTTGAACCCCTCAACCGTACTACCACTAATATCATTAAAGGCGTCCTGGTAGGAAGTGAAGGCGGGAAGCTCCCCCAATTTCTTTAAAGTATCAGCGGGCGGAAGAAGGTCGTCTTGACCCTTCAAGTACTGGAGATCCGCCCCCTTGCACTTTTTCGCCTTTTTTCTTGCCGCCCTTCGTTCTTCTTTCGAAGGACTATTTGGTTTATTTAAATCTGGGAAAGCCTCTGTTAAGGAACAGAGCTCCATCTGAGTCAATCTGAGAAAACTTACTGGTGATGGGCGCACATGCCAGTATTAATCTCCCAGACATGCAGAGATGAAGCCCAACGGAACAATACCTGTAATGAAGGGCGGTGCAAGAGACCTTTTTGTGGATATGTTGAAAAGACACGAGAGTCCCCTTACAGCATACACACTTTTGGCGTTAACCTTATGTATCGTTTTCGTTAAAAAAATTCCAGTACAAATTCGCCGTCTCGCGGATACTTTCCTCGGAAGACTTGTGCTTTTCGCCTCAACCATATTAATCGCTAAATGCACGAGCTGGGCCAACGGACTTCTTGTAGCCGTTTTCGCATTACTATTACTTTCTATGAGCCCCCGGACCACAGAGGGCTTCCAGTCTAAGAAAAAGGTGACCGATAAAAATCTTTGGTGGGTCGAGCAGGTTTTTAAAGAGAATCCGACTGAAATTGACGAGGATGAGGTGAAAACATCTGCTATTCAAGATGGCTCCACAAATGGAAAGTCGACGTCGAGTAGTGGAGGGCCTTAGAGCTCCTTCTGCTAATTTTAGCACATCACGGTAGATGAAACTCGAAAGGAGTTACTTTGACGATATACTAAAATTTATAGTGGTGGCCCTATTTTTTGGCTGGAATCTTCTAGAAGGTTCCATATTCGAGAATGAATATCCTCGTGCTATGGTAAATCTCTATCAATATCCCGTTTGGCGTATTGCTCTAGTTGCCCTACTATTTTTATCTACTGATTGGTGTCCTTGTGTTGCTATTATGATTGCGTTCACAATATTCTTTTATATAATGGATATTGAAGTTACTACACAGAAGTGGTCTACTGTTGATCTAAAGCATAGCACTAAGTAGAAATGGCCCTCCCGCCGCCACCAACTCCCATAATATCAGGTCCAATGAATCCAGTAGAATTATTTCTAAGTGGCTTCAATACAAATACGTATTTTATCGGTGCAATGATGTTAATCCTAAACTTGGGCGGTCGCCATTTAGTAGGTGGTCTTACTCCCGAGCAGGACAAGGTCTTTCAACACCCATGGGTCCGTCGCGCCCTCCTCTTTGTTGTAATATTTGTGGCAACAAGAAATATTTTTACCGCAATATGGCTGAGTATTGGTATTATATTATTGGTCGGTTATTTAACAAATAATACGAGCGACCTATATATGTTTGGAACTCCCAAAGAAGTAGATCAGGAGGTCCAGGCACTAACACCTGACGAGCAAGAGCTATACAGACGCCTCCAAGAGCGCGTAAATCGCGCCGACGCTGAAAAGACTAAGAGCGTTAAACCGACGGATGAGTCATTTGTAGGAAACTACCAGAACTCTATGAGAGTTATACAGTCACTCTAATATCATGCCGACACACAGGACAATGAACGTTGCGTTGATACCATGTATCAATGCAATTTTGATGAAACTTATGAGAGCAGTGATTTAGACGACGAATTGTTTCACCGGTTCGAATAGCGTCTTGGCAAATGGAGCAAGGAGCCTCACTCTCGCCAATAGTTGTGTGAAGGGTTGACCCCGCGTCAATTTGTGCGCGACTTGGGCTAACCGCAACAGGCTCTGAGAAATCAACCGGTACTGGAAATCCAACAGCACGCAATAAAATTCTATTAAAATCATCCATCGCATTACTAGCATATTGAGGTTGTTGGGCCACATATGTATGTACTGCAGGCGTCACAGGAGGAGTCCAATGCCTCCGCTGGGGCCGAGAGTTCCGTGGAGGCCACGGATTAGCGCGCTGGGGTCGGCGTTCCCCTCTCTGTGTCGAATAAATATCAAATCTTGCTCGCAGTTGTTGCCTAATGTATGAAAAAACATCTGGGACTGTTTGGAAGTTATTATCATACAAGAGTGCTGGGAAATATGTGTGAATTTCGTTTAAGATGGGGCTGTTATGATATGGTCCGATATTTTGCATTATAATATTATTAAGAATTCTCTGTTAAGGCCTTTACTGTGCGGTACCGTCTAGTACTGAAGTTAAGTACTCCCCATAACCAAAGCCACTCCGTGGCTTTGTATCATGGGGAGCACTTAACTTCTCGTTCTAGCCAGCAGAGTGGAGTACTTAATTTAAGTACTCCACGGTACCGTCTAGTACTCCGCGGTATATAAGTTATACATAGATATATCCTATATATAGAATGGCATCTATCCATAGAAATGTGCTTTCCGCCGAAGAACTTGAGTACTTGAATAATCTCCCAGAAGTTCTCTCCGCCAAGGCTTCGCTCGATTCCCGTTCATCTGGAATGGTCTATTTTTCAGTTACTCTAACGGATTCTATTCGTGCCACCTTAGAGGACAAATTTGGTTTACAACTTTCTACCGGCTCCATTCCTATGAGATGGATCAAGGGTGATACGGCGCCGCACATCGACCATGGTGCATCCAGCTTCCAGAATACATATCTACTTTACGTCAATAACAGCCCTGGCGAACTCCTAGTAGATTCGCAGTCCTATCCTATTAAAGCAAATACAGGATTTGTATTCAGCGAAGGGCTTTCTCACAAAACGCAGGGGACTGGTAATGTTGCCCGTCTACTGCTCGGCCCCATGAATGAATTCGCTGAGCCGGTTGGAAGTCAAACATACTATTTTTCTACAGAGGCCGATGCCCTTGCTAGTATGAATGCACTCGGGTCTGGTGGGAATTTTGTAGTTGGTAACGGCGGCCCCTATGGCCCTGGCAGCGGATATATGTATTGGCGACTCGCTTCAAACAGTACAGGCTCATCTTCACGTTATATAGTATATGCAAATGGCGATAATTTAAATCCCGATGGTGCATACTACTTATACGCCTCTACCCCCTGTTTCTTAGAGGGGTCTAAAATCCTCTGCCAGGTAGATGGGGTTGAAACGTATGTACCTGTAGAGCAACTCGAAAAGGGGATGCTCGTGAAGACGAGCCTTGACGGATACAAGGCTGTTGTCTTAATTGGAAAGGGGGCTATTCAAAATCCTGGAAACGATGTACGGACTGAAAATCGCCTCTACAAATGCTCGCCTTCTAAGTATTCTGAACTGAATTCCGATTTGTATATCACAGGTTGCCACTCTATCCTTGAATACACAATAACTGATAAGCAGAAGGAGGATATTATTAAACAGCTTGGTAGACTATTTGTAACAGATAAGAAATATAGACTGATGGCGCATCACGATGAGCGTGCGGAGCCCTGGAATTCTGAGGGCGTCTATACAATCTGGCATTTCGCTCTTGAGAACGCCGATGATGGAATGAACTATGGAGTCTATGCTAATGGGCTACTTGTGGAAACGTGCGCTATACGGACATTAAAGAATAAATCAAATATGTCACTAACGTATTAATGAAAAATTGAAGGGTATTTTTTCCAGAGACCTCACAAAATGACTACAACTTCTATGGGTGGCCTTGTAAATATGGGGATGACCTGCTACGCAAATGCAGTGTTTCAAGCGGTAAGGCATTGCTCGAAGATTCCGTGGATCTTCGAGGAAGGCCGATATAATACACTCTTTCATAAAGATACGACCCCTAAGAGGATGGTACAGCAGACACTCACGGCAACCTTTGCCAATGTAATTCAGTTGCTACAGAAATGTAAAAAGGGGCAGGTTGTCCGCCCTGCAGACTTCTGGGTCAAGCTCGGACCCTGCGTCCAGGACACCATCTTCGAGCAACTACAGATGCGCATGTGCCACGACGCCCACGAGTTCTATATCTGCCTTCTCGATATTATTCACGAGGCTCTCGCCCAGGAGACAGATATGCGTATCCTTCGGCCGCCGCCCACCACCGAAGCAGAGCGCCACTGTATCAAGGCACTCGAAACCTGGCGTACACAGTTCACAAAACAGTACAGCCCTCTTGTAGACCTCTTCTATGGTCTTCAGCACATTGTAGTGAAGTGTAAGGGCTGTGGAAATTGCTCGCACCGCTGGGAGACATTCACCTCTCTGAAAGCAACTGCGCCGCAGGTGGGTGACCCCGTGAGTATTATGGATATGCTAAAAGAAGAGTACAAACCCGAGACAATCAGCGATTATGACTGCGAGAAGTGTCGGCCGGCGCGACAGGAGGCCGAGCAGACCACCTATATCTGGCGTATGCCGCATTATTTAACCTTCGTCGTGAAGCGTTTTACGCATACTGGTGGGCGTATCAATACGCCGGTGGCTCCGGTGAATCAGCCAATCTCTTTCGAGGCCTTCTTCTCAGAAGAAAGTCCCGAAAAAGTGGGAAAGAATACCTATCGCCTGCATTCTATTGTAGACCATCACGGGTCAGCTGGCGGCGGTCATTATACGGCCCAGTGTCGCAAAGATTCGGAATGGCACCTCTATGATGATAACTCGGTCCATGACCTGAAAGGACCCATGTTCGGTTCATCAACATATATGTTATGGTTTGAGCGCAGTTAGCTGCTCTGCTGAGGTTTTCAAGTTCACAGAAACCATTCCATACTCCTCATCCGTTAATAGGCACTTTTTTGTGTTGATAACCCAGTTGCAAACATTGTAGAGGGTTTGCCAGTCGCCCGCGGCCATCGCCTTCGGCATTACGTATTGCAGCGGCATCTTCTTATTGTCATAAAGCCCGCGATAGTTCGTTATCATGTCAAAATAATCACCATAATATAGGTCGAAGAGGCCCCTATTCTCGAAATAAACCGGTGAATAGAGCTGCTCGTCGGCGTGACCGTAGCCGAGGTCAAGATAATACATGAATTTCTCGATTATTTTTTTAGCGAATAGATTCATATTTTCAGCACTACCAGTGAAAAATCCACTACAGAGAGAGCAGCGACCAAATCGATAGTATTCATTCGTGTCAGCAATCATCGACTGTGGGATGTAGTCGATATAAATAGTAGAGACCTTGTCACGGGGGGGTCCGCAAAAAACCTCCTCAAGATGCGCGACATTCTTATAGCCCATGCGCTCAATACATATATTTAGCCAGGCGAAGTGCGTCGAACCAAAGGGATTTGTCGCAATTATTTTCTGCATTAGACTATACCGCGCCATACATAGTAAATAATATGAGGCGGTGTTTCTATCATCTCCTTGATAGGGGTGGTCGATGCGATTCTGGATAATCTTTGAACGGTATTTAGTGAGAGGTAGTTCCTCAAAGTCTACAACGTAAATCTTGAGACTTGAGAGGAGATGCTGGGGGCGCATCGCGCGTATTGTAGGAGCATCGGCCTCCTCACAGAAAACCACTAGAGGCTGGTCGAGGCAGAGCGTACTATATGCAGATGTAAGATAATGCTCCTTGGGGCGGGCCTTGATAGAAGGAGAGGCGTCTGGCATTTTTGTGAGGTCAAAATATGCAGTTACGATGGTCCAGGGTGTTGCTGTAGTTTGGCCTATTTTTCGCGGTCCGAGAAGAGTCTCCCATGTGTATGGCTGCTCCTCAAATGCAATAAGACCCGTGCCAGACCAGTGACCGAGGGGGGTTATATCGAGCTTCTCGGCGGATGGAATTTTATACCAGAAATTGTCGCGCATTTCCTTGAAATACCAGATGTCGTCGCAGAGAAGTATTCCCTGATATCCTGACTGTTTTAGCCACGTGTAAAATTCATATTCTGGTGCGCCTGAGTGGGGGTCAATGTCTAAAACGATTAGGGCCGACGAGAGGATCGTATCCTTCCACTGCAGACGCACAGATGGATTCCATAAGTCAGCAATATGTAAGTGCAAATTAGGTATTTCATATGGCTCTACCTTTAGTATAATATCAAAACTGTGAACCTTATTTGTAGGATTTGAGCTTAGAGCAAGGGCTGAGGAGCCACGGTGCGTTCCAATATCGATAATTACGGAATTATTAAACTTACTGGCTAGCTCGCCGAGGAGCCGGTAATGCTGCTCGCCTGGAGGACCATAGAACTCGGATGCATCAATAGAAAATGTTGATAATGCAACACTTTCTAAATTGAAATTTGAAACATTCGCTACTGATATCATTGGAGGAGGAGTATATTAATACTTTTAAAATATGACGCGAAGCTGTATATGCCTTAGCATATACAGCGACCAATAAGCTGTATGCCTTAGCATATACAGCGACCAATAAGCTGTATGCCTTAGCATATACAGCGACCAATAAGCTGTATGCCTTAGCATATACAGCGACCTCAAAGTTTATTAGAAAAACTATCAATAGCCCCAGATTCGATAAACTTTGTCTGAACTGGTCCAAAGAATCCATTCGCCCCTTCTACACGGAAATGGACGTGTGGCTTTAGTTTCATAAAAAGGCCTACACGGTAACCCTGGGGGCTTCCACGAATACGAAGAAGGGCCACGCCCTCGTCATCGGCCTTAATAACGCCGGAATTCTCATAGTTGCTATAGGCAACATCCCATGATTTTAATGAGTTGTCGGGGTGCGCATCAGGCTCAGAGGCCCAGTATACTACTCTGGCACCTGGGCGTGTGCGGATTGTCACAGACTCGTTGGCCCCCTGTGGTGTTTTGAGTGTCAAGGCCTCTGCAGGAAAAAGTGTTTGTCCTAGGAAGGGTAAATAGACATCGCGTCTTAGAGCAAGTAATAGGGTGCATATACCGACTACGATATATAGGTAAGACGACCAGCGGCGCCCAATGAAGCTCTTTAGTACGTCAAATCCCATGGTTCCAACTACAAGCCAGTTCAAGCCGCCAACTATGACTAGCATAACAATAAACATGTAAATTTTCTTGTTTATCATCATATTCGTTGGCGTTGTATTTGGCAAAATATCCATATCCTATATTAGAATGAGATGTGTTCAGAACAAATGGGGGGCGGGTTCATCGTGTGAACGTCCCGTAAACTCCGACAACAAAAAAATTTTAGAGGCAATGCTCGCTCAGCGCGCAAAGCAAGATGCTATGTGGTTTAAGGCGGAGCCTGGAGCAGTAGCGGAGCCTACAACTGTCCCAGCCCGTTACACAGGATCTGTTCCCACTAAGTATACATCCGCTGAACCGAAACGTCAATCTCAGGCCCCTTCCGCTTTAGAAAGAGATCGATATGCGTCTTTTTTACAATAAAAGGGAGCTGGAAATCCGGAATGTGAAACGGCAGGTCCTTAGTGTTAAAGATACGCAGCATATTAATCTTTTGCGTAACCTGCTCGATACAGCGTTTCAGCTCACGCACACCAGCCTCATCACCGGAGTACTCGTTGATGATATACTCGAGAATCTCCTTTGAAATCGAAACCCGCTCAAGAAGATTCACCTCTTTTAGGGCTCCAGGTAGAAGGAAACTCTCAGCAATCACCAGCTTCTCCTTCTTATCGTATCCCTGCAGCTTAATCACAATCATACGGTCCAACAGAACCTTGTCAATCTTTGTAATGTCATTTCCAGAGAAGACAAACATCGTACGACTGAGGTCAATCGGAACACCCGCTAGATACTTGTCCTCGAAATCACCATTCTGAACCGAATCCGTCAAATGGATTAGAAGATTCTGTACCTCCTCACCCTTAGCCGTGCTCGAAATCTTATCGAGCTCATCAAACATAAGAACCATTGACATGCTCTTAGCAGAAATCAGAGAGTTCGCAATCTTACCCGCGTGCGACCCCTCATAGACAAGCTGATGACCAGTATATGTCGTTGCGTCCGAATCACCACCGAGGGAAATGAACTGGAAGGGCCAATCAAGCGCCTTCGCAATACCGTTCTTGATTAGACTCGTCTTACCAATACCTGGCGGGCCGACCAAAAGGAGACTGAGGCCACGTGCGCTCGGGTTCGCAATCTTAGAGGCAATAAACTGGAGAATCTGAAGCTTTGATTCCTGCTGGCCGTAAATGGCAGCAGAGAGGTAGTTTTTAGCCCGCTCCATAAAGGCACTGCACTGCTCTGCACCGGCATCCAGGGTTACTGGCATATCCTTATAGATGCCGAGTGGAAGCGACGTCACCTTCTCGAGCCAGGCACGGTGCTTATAGTATTCACCAGAGCTGGGGTCAATCTCCTGAAGCGCATGATACTTCGTAAGAATCATGGCCTGTGTTGCAGCGTCGACACCCATCGTAAGAATCTTAAACATCATGTTTTCCTTTTGCTCTGGTTTCTTTTCAAGGGCCGTGATAAGCTTTTCCTGTTTAGAATTATCGAGCGCCTTGAACTGGTCGATTTGCATATCGATGCCGTCGTGCTCTACGGGGGCGGTCACTAGCTCAACAAACTTGCGAACAATAGGTGCCTCCTTTTTCATGTTATAGCGCTTAGGCACATTACGCTCGGCGGAGTTGTCGATTGACCCGAAACTAATACTAAGGCCGCCAAGGGTGGGCTTCTTTTTCGGAGTGTCCTCGTCGTCAGTATACTCATCGTCATCGTCATCATCGTCATATTCTTCCTCTTCATCATCGAGTTCCATTGTATTTTGTACTGGTAATGGGGGGGGTGATACTGGCCTCTTTCCATTCTTCCGCGCAGCAATAGCAGATTGGCGAGCGGACCGACGAATGGTTGCACGCATCTCTGGGGTGAGATCCGTATCATCCGAATCCTCCTCAGAGGAATACGCAATAAGACCACGGATATTTCCATGGCTGTCTACACTATCATCGTCGCTGTCGCCACTGCCACCCTTTGATTTGCGTCTACGAGCATTCTTGCCACCCGGGGAACCCGCGTTGCCAGAATCCTTTTTTCTGGGAAACTTTGTCATAATTCTACCTCTTATAAAAAGAAGCTGCCGCCTCAAATTTACTTGCGGCTGCGACTGCGCTTTCCGCGGCCACTGCGGCCACGGCCACGGCGGCCACCCTTCTGGCCCTTCTTTGTTACATTTTTTACCGCACTATTGAAGTGTCTCACAACAATTGAACCAACCTTGCGAGCACCCTTTATAGTTCCTTTAACAAACTTTCCTGCAAGTTTTATGCCGACATTTGCAGTGTTAGCCACCGCACGCACGGCGTGATTCACAGGGGCGGATACCCGTGATGCAATTCCTTTTGATACCTTACGAGTCTTAGCCATTCTACTATGCCCTTTTAAAAAAAGGGCCCAAAAAGAGCTTTTTTTGGAAAAACGGCCTTTTTTTGGAAAAAAGGCCCCAAAAAAACTAACGGCCTCTAGCAATATCAAGTTTTTTTGGGGCCTTTTTTCCAAAAAAAGGCCGCGCTTTTTAAAAAGGCCGTTCACTTTAAATTCTCCAAAACATCCATCATCATAAATTTCGTCTTTACTGAAATACTTTGATAAGCCGCGTGATTATTAATAATCTCGTTAATACTTTCCGCATTTTCTTCATAAAGCATCTTTCGACCACTTACAAAGAATACTGTGTTCTTCTTTTTCATAACCTTTGCCATCCGAAGAAGGCAATCCGAATACTCCTCAAGAATTGTCTTCTTATCCTCCAGCTTACCAAAGGCAAGCATGTTCGTAAGGATTAACTTAAAGGTTGACTTCAACAGGTCAATATTCAGAATATCAAGTGTAATAAGCTCGGCGATAAATTGACTGTAACCGCGTCTGTAACGTTTTTCCTTCTGCGCCTCAACGAAGACTTCATAGTCCCGCGTGGTCGGGTCCTGAATATCATCGAAGATCGCAAGATAGTTCTTCTGAAGCAGATGCATTTCTGTAAGAATTACGCTGTAGCGCCCCGAAATTTCAGAAAGAAGCTTTGCATATAGAGAACAGAAAGTCTCTTCAATCGCGGCCTTCTTAAAGACGAGAAGGATGAAATCGCGAATTAACTCTTGTAAATCTGGCTCACCCGAGCCAAGAATCTGATAGAGGAAATCGCGAATTTCATTATACGTCAGGGGGCTAAACTTATTTAGTTTGGAAAGAATAATATTATTGAGAATTTTATCCTCCACCGGCTGGGTGCTATTCTTAAACTTGCTCTGATATTTTGCGACGGGTGGAGGTGGGGTACCGGTATCAATTGATGTAAATGATTTTGTAGATGAAATACGGGGTATAGGGGAAGATTCTCCTGAGCGCCCCCCATTCCGTCGAACATCTGATGGATTAAATCGATATGGACTTCCGGGTTCAGGTGAAGCCCGTCTCCAATCAGACTGGATGCTAGCCTGTAAATCGATAAGATCCTTCATGTTTGCAATCGCCGAGCATACTTCTGGGGATGCCTTTGGTACTTGCGAACCCAAGAGGGTCTTAATCTGCTTTTGGATATTTTCAACTAGTGCATCCATACTTCTATATATGAATTATTGGTTGCTTTTTAGACGAGGTCAAATTTTAACAGATGCACCACCCTTTTTTTGAAAAAAAGGGCCCAAAAACTCAGCAAAAAACTAGATGCTTATAGTATTGCAATAGGCATCTAGTTTTTGGGCCCTTTTTTGAAAAAAGGGCGCGGTTGAATAAGACCCTCTAATCTCCCCATCCTAAATATGCCATTAATAAAAGAGGCCGGTCTAGAAAGTTTACACAGTATAATTGGCTGTAAATTGGAAAACACGGCTCCAATTCTAAATCGGAACCTCGAGGGGGCGCTGAAGGTTTCTCCGCTGCACTTCAAGATGCGTGTAGATTTAATTGAAAAAATAAGAACTTTCGGACACAGCGAAGAAAAAGAATGGAACAACCGGTTTAATGAAATTGCTGAGACTGAAAAGGCTCTCAAGGAATTCTTAGACCCTTCCTCAAAAGATCTGAAAGATATGCAAGAGGATGCTCTTTCGCAGCTATCTTTTCAAATGGACGACTTCCGCTGCCTGAATTACATACCATATTTCTTAACCTTGTTCGCCATATTCAAGATTTGGATTGTACCTGCAATGGCAGTAGTAACACCCGTTATTGTCTGGATTCTACCCTATATTTTCTTACGATTTATGTATAAACTCCCAATTACACACGAGCAATATAATGAAATTCTCGGTATGTTCCTATCAGGTAATCCCATACAACTTGACGGTTTAAGAAAGCCCGTTATAAAGCCGGCAGAGCCATTCAATTTCCGTGTTATCGTTCAATATGCCTTCATGGCCTTTTCATTCGCCCAGAGTCTGATACAACCCATACAAAACGCCCTGCACTTGAATACAATTGACTCTAAACTTATTGAAAACGGGAATAAGCTTCTAAAACTAAAGGAACATTATGAGTTTTTCAGAAAGGAATTTGCCCGTCTCGAGCAACCATATCCCTTTCGGCGCCCCTTTAGTATAATTGGCGATGACCCACGCCTGGCCGTTCACCTGCTAATCGAGCAGCCAGAACGAATTCGAATTGCGCTGAGAGACCTTGCTGATTTAGAGGTTATTTGGAGACTTGTTAATTATGACCTTCTGAAGCCGGCTGAAATTATAACGCGTGGAGACCACCCCATATTAATTGGAACAAAGATGGTTGATATTTCTCTGGGAGGGGATGCTGTCGCATCGTCAATTGTACTCGACGCGAAGGCGGGGCATGCGGCGCTAACTGGACCAAATGGTGGTGGAAAATCGTCATTTATGCGCGCAGTCCTGCAGGGTGTTCTGATATCACACGCATATGGTCTCGCCCCAGCTGAGAGATTTGTTGTACGCCGCTTTGGCTGGATTTCATCAGGTCTTCGCCTACAGGATCGCCCAGGGGACCTGTCGTTCTTTGAAACGGAAGTCTATTTCGCCTCCGATATTTTAAAGAAGCAGGGGATTGGTCTTGTGCTATACGATGAGCTTTTCCATAGTACGAATCCTCCAGACGGTATCCGTACAGCGGAACTCTTCTTGAAGCAGCTTTGGAATATGCCGTCTGTGATAAGTGTCGTCAGTACGCACGTATTTGACCTGCTTGAATCGGCCCCGCCTGTTGTCAAGAAGGTATGTTGCAACGCTGTTGAAATTGGAGATAGAATTGCTTTTAGTTACGAGGTAGTACCAGGCGTGTCGAAGATAAGCAGTGTTACGGAGATATGGAATCGATTTGGGCTTAACAGCTTATCCTAATCCCCACATATAACGTGTTGTGCCAAAGTTAAGTACCCCCTTTTAGGGGGTACTTAACTTGGCCTACAACACTACTTGGGACGTAGGCTAAAAGAAGTACACCCCAACGGGGTGTACTTCTTTTTGGCACTAACCGGTAACACTTCGCGCCAAAAGCCCCGGTTTGAAATTCCCCCAAGTTAGGAGAAACAAAATGGCCGAGGCAATCTTTCTAGCCATTATTCTACTGCTACTTATCGGCGCAATGGGCTTTTATTTCTATTCCCGCATGGCCTACAACGAGAAGAAGATGAACCTTCTCGAGACCATCCTCCTAGATATGAAGATGATGATGGAGATGGAGGAGGTGCCCCCACCGCTCCCCCCAAGAAAGGAAAACATCATAATTAGCGCCCCTGAGATGGTTCAGCCATCAGATGTCGAGGAGCTCAAGGCCGAGGAGGATGTCTCTGGCTACTATGCAGGTGTTATTGAGTCAGTTGCCGCTGAGTCGGCACCTGTCGAGAGAGTTCCCGCGGAGGCCCATGTCGATCTAGTTGACTACGAGTCCATGAACCGCGATGACCTCGCCGCCCTCGCTGAGAAACGCTCTCTCCGTGTCACGAAGCGCATGAATCGCCAGACGCTCCTTACGCTACTGCGAGAATCCGATAAGAATAGTTCTGTGCCGTCAGAGCAAGTAGATGGTGGAAGCTCCGCCGGCGCACCCATTGACGGAAGCGAGGACATCGCAGAGGCTATTTAATTTGATTCATAATCACAGAGAGAAGTTTCAGGAATGGATTCTAAAATGTTTCGCCTTCCTACAGCTCCAAACTTTTATAGAGGGTCTGTACCGGTGGATATTAGAGCTCATAATAAGCATCAGTCCGTCGGAGCCCCAGATAGCCGTTTCCCAGGCTGGCCGGGTCCGATGTCGGATGGTCGTCTGGTGACAGACTACGCACCACATTGTGAGAGTAATATACCAGCCGGCTCGCAGTTTGCAACGAAGGCCTGGATGCAAAAGAATACGGATGCTATTATACATCAGTCGAGAAAGCGGCTGGCGAACTCTCTCGGTGGAAGCCACCCTTACGATAACTCTGTTCCTCCACCGACTGATGTTGTCAAATGCAGCAAGTCAGAGTGTGGTCGTACGGATACGGGACTTCCCGGCGGAATTGGTACAGAGCGCCACGAGCCTTTGAATTTTGACCTATTTGGCACTTATACGCTGCCGCAGTTTCCTGCTCCCAAGAAAAATATAGGAGGCACGACTCTAGAGGAAGGGGGTCGAAACACCCGTCGCGCTTAATATATTCTGTAAATTTAAGTATGTCTGAAAATAATATATCAGATCTTTTGCAACAAGCTCACGAAAAACTTCATGAGATTGATAGAGACCTTAGAGATGAGGTTATTCCAGCTAAGGCGATAGGTGTTATGATGAAATACAAGAATCTTATCAAATCTAAAATGGCTGAAATTCGTAGGCTATTGAAGGATGGTGATAAGAAGGAACTAAAAAAGCTACTGCATGGATTAAAGTCAATTCATATTGCGGACCCCAACTTACAAAATAATGGGAATCTCGAGTCAGATATAGCTTCAAAGATTGAAGAGTATAAGATGATTCTTGAAGATATACTCCCTCGTATCGAGGAACACCTGCCATCTCACGGTGGCTCTCGTAGAGCGAAGCGCTCCAAGCGCTCCAAGCGCTCTACACGTCGTGCTTAAGAAACCAAAAATAATACATATATAAATGTCAAGTCCTAAGAAGGTTTTGACATTTGATATAGGAATCCGAAATCTCGCCTGGTGTCTTTTGGAAAAGACGGACACCTCTTGGCAAATTCTGGGCTGGGAGAATTACGACCTTCTCGCCGGTACGAGTTCCCAGGAAGCAAAACAAAATGATACGAAACTTTGCGCAACTTGTGGAAAGAAGGCAACGTATGGCCGGGAAGGGGGAACTCCGCGTTGTGCTAAACATTGTGAAACGGGGTTTCCACCTCTTCGGGATCTCAGCGGCGCTCTTCTCAAAAAGATTCCAGGCTTGGCGGATTTGAAAAAGTTTTCCGTGAAGGGAAAAACAAAGGTGACTTTGGTTTCCAGCCTCGCTGAAAAATTTTCCCTTCCGCTAGTTTCCACCAAGGCCACTCGGGCAAAAACGGATGATACGGCAAATCTCCACGGATCCATTCAGACTTTTGTAAAAGCGAAACTTTCCACTTTTTGTCAAGCCACTCATATTCTTTTGGAGAACCAGCCGGCTTTTAAGAATCCCACAATGAAAACAGTTCAGATTCTTCTTTTTGCTACGCTCAGAGATTTTCTTGAACCGACTCCGTGGGTTGGTTTTGTGAATGCAGGAAAGAAGGTTCAGGGAAAAGAAAAGGGAGATGCTGGGTACGCTTCTAGAAAGAAGGGGGCCGAGGACAGAGTCAAAGAGTTTTTTGAGAAGAACACAGTTGTTGAAAAAGAAAAGTGGATGAATCTTCTGGCAGCGAATCAAAAGAAGTCGGATTTGTGCGATGCTCTTTGTATGTGTTTGGACCAACTAGCTTGAGCGTTTGAAAAATAAAGTTATGCGCTATATAACCATCTAAAAAGACCGAACGAATGCGAAGAAGAGAATGAGTGGAGGTATCACGATCCACGAGATGGAAAATGTGGCCCGTGGGCTAGGTTCCGGCATGGACCTCGGAATTGAACTATCCGACCCCAATGATGCTTTTGGCGTGAATATGATATCAAATCGTGGCAGCGGAGCAGGAGCCAGCTCTTCAAGCTCAGGAGCCACAAAGCAGTTTTCATTCAATCCTACAGCCCCGCCATCAGGTATCAGCGGGCTCTCAGAAATTGAAATCGGAAGCGTAGAGCCTATTCAACCAATTACACTGGACCTCGGTCTTGGTTCCTCGAGCCTTTCGGGGCCTGCTGTTCCTGAAATCCAGTTCTCGAAGGACACCTCCCCGAGCTTTGGCGGTAGTCTCTTCTCAAATTCGCAGACTGCCCCTCTAGGTTCAAGCTCTCTTGCGCCAGCCCCTGCACCCCGTCTTAGCCCCGAGGAGGAGCGTGCTGAGAAGTCGGACCTTATCAGTAAGCTTCAGCGCCTTGAGTCTAAGGGCATTGCCGTGAGCCGTCGCTACACGATGGATAACACACTCGAGGAGGTTAAGCAAGAGTACGCTCGCCTCGTTGATAGCCGTAATCTCGAGGCCTCTCTCCGCTTCCAGCGCCAGGCCCTCATGTCGGTTGTCACGGGTATGGAGTGGCTAAATGGTCGCTTTGACCCCTTCGACCTCAAACTCGATGGCTGGTCCGAGTCGGTCCACGAGAATGTCGAGGATTTCGATGAGATTTTCGAGGAGCTCTATGACAAGTACAAGGAGCGTGGAAAGATGCCGCCAGAGGCGCGCCTCGTGATGGCGCTCGCTGGCTCAGGTTTCATGTGCCACGTGTCGAACACCTTCTTGAGATCGCGTATGCCGTCGATGGATGATGTGCTACGTAATAACCCAGAGATTGCTCGCCAGATGGCGACGGCGGCGGCGAAGCAGGCGGGACCTGGCTTCGGTAACTTTATGTCGATGGCGATGGGCGGCCCTGCAGCAGCCAACGCTAACCCTGCGCCGACCCAGCCCACCACTGGTTCCTTCTTTGGGTCAAATAGCTCAAATGCTCCTCCGATGGCGCAGGTTCCACAGGCGGTGGCGGCAATGGAGCCGCCGCGTACGGCGCGCCGTGAGATGAAGGGTCCTTCTGGCGTCGATGACATTCTAAAGACGTTCGAGCAGGTGCGTAGAAATGAGATTGTCGAGGGTAATGCTATGGGACAGCCAGAACAGATGAGCCAGCCGGCACTCAATGCGGCAATCGAGATTCAGAGTATGGCTTCTGATGATATTGGCAGCATGACGGAGTCTGTGCGGCAGCGTGGAGGACGCCGGCGGCGGGCGGCGCCTCTTGGCAGCACGATGGAGCTGAATGTCTAAGCGGTCTTTTTTGGAAAAAGACCCCAAAAAACTAAGAACTTTAGCTTTTTCTAAAAAGCTTTTTTTGTATTTTTTATAAAAAGTACATGGCGACCACGCGCTTTTTTAAAAAGCGCTATAAAAACTCAATGCTTTTAGTATTACTAGCAGCATCGAGTTTTTTTGGGGTCTTTTTTTGAAAAAAAGGCCATCGAGTTTTTTTGGGGTCTTTTTTTGAAAAAAAGACCGCTTTAAAAATCTGCATACATTATATAATGCTACTACTCTTAGTTGTAC
>Ga0304728_1001391_pt1 | contig 17228 bp, 6 predicted proteins | sample C_130625_MF_Meta_FD_190476 | JGI IMG/M metagenome (GOLD analysis project Ga0304728, IMG submission 190476) | Freshwater microbial communities from Lake Croche, Canada to study carbon cycling - C_130625_MF_MetaG (v2) (version 2) | ecosystem: Environmental > Aquatic > Freshwater > Lake | place... | reverse complement strand
ATAAACAAACGGCTTACATCTAATTGTTTGCCGCCTTTACGATCGATGAGTTCAATCTGTCCGGCTATAGCGTTACCAGTACATGAGCCAATGTTCCCTTGATCTTCAATGGGACTACAGTAATTTCTTAGATCAACTACTGGTGCTAGTGTTAGTGCTGTGTTAAGTTGATACAAATGATCTCTAGCATCCGGAGGATCCGGTAGCCAGCGATACTTGCCCAGTAGACTAGGATTAAAAATTCCCGCTACATTGATTGTTGATAAATTTACACCCGTTGTTTTCATATTCGCTCCGTTAAATCCAACCAGTACTACCAGCTACTTTAGCCCAAATAGGATCAGTACCGTCTGTGTAGTTGGCAATACAATAATAAAATTCTCCGCCAATTGAGTCAATAGCTACCATACCTTTTAAATCTCCAGCCTGCCCCTCTTTAGTTGTAGGCTTGGCCTGTAATGTTAATGTAGCACCTAATACACTAGTGCCAGCACTATTTTTAATATCACCACCTGTGGGCAGTTGTAAAATATTAGCTCCACCAGCACCAGCACCAAATGCCCACTGGTTGTCTCCTACTCTGAGATATATTGTTTTATCTACAGTGACTTGTAAACCAATATCGTCAGTGCCACCGGCAAAAGTGGTTTCACCATCGTACTGAGAAATAGAAGTATTATACTGCGGTAGTGTTATTTTACCATCTGTGCCAAACTTCCATGTGCTATCGCCATCGCCTCTTAGACTAAAGCCATCACCGTTGGTATAAAAACCACGTCCACTGGTATCACGGAAGTCTAACGATAGTGTAGTACCGTCATTGACTTTAAGTTGACCTGTTTCGCCTATCCCAAAACCAGCACCGCTTGGCAACACTGTACTGCCATCATTCTTAAACTGCCAAGTTGAAAGTCCTGATCCAATCACAGTGGTAGCGGTATTAGCAAACAACCCATTAACAGTCATGTCAGTGTTAAGAGTTCCTACAGTGACACTCCAATCCGTTGATGCTTGTGTTTGCCCGTTTTGTGTAAATCCTATGACAATCTGTCCGTCTTGATTTAGCCCAACAGTATACATGCTGTCTATGTTAGGAGTCTGACTAACTATACCGCTAAAGTTAACATCTCCGTATTGAGCATAGTTAAACCCTTCTACACCAGAATAAGTCAACCCTGATTCAGTTCCTGAGTTGTTGTTATAGATGCTACGGAATTCGCCAAATCCTGATCCCATGTAAACTTCACTGTTGCCAGTGTTGCCTACTCCTAATCCTTCACTACTGATAACAGTTCCCAGTGTTGGAAGAGCAAAGTTACCAGTATCTTTGTTAAACGAAAAATTACAATCTGGTGAAGTAATGGCTCCACCAGCTGGCAATGTTAATCCACCATCAGTGCCAAAGGTCCAAGTACCACCTGTTGTGGCAATCTGTGTACCATTGGCCGAAGTAATTTTTGTTAAGTTACTGGCATAATCTAGGCTGGTAATGGTTATTGGAAATCCTGTTGAACTTGATGACCAGGTGCCTGACAATATATAGCCGCCAAACGGACCTTCACTTATACCCTGAATAGCAACACCAGTTGGCCCGCCATTAAAATTAATACGATAATTGCTGAAATTTGATTGGATGTCAGCCGCCACTTCTAACAATGTTAGTGAATTAGTATCTACGGCCCACACTCCTCCGGCATTGGTTGGATAAGAAAAACTAAGGCCAATATCAATTCTAGAGATAGTAGCGGAGTTTGGTAATGTTAAGTTACCATCTGTGCCAAAGGTCCACGCCTGATAAACACCTGTGTTATCAAAGCGAGTATTGATTAAAAAATCTGTTCCGTTTGGACCAAAGATACCAGCAGAGCCTTCTAGAGATCCAATCGATGTACCGCTAGGGAATGTTAACGTACCATTGTTGTCAAATTGCCACAAACCACCAGTGCTCCAGGGTTTAGAAAAACTATAACCTAGTGTACTTGTACCGTTAGTATCCATTGGTATGCTACAGGTTATGGATACATTACTGTCATGGATAACGTCAGTTATAGTTGCTGTATGACCGTTGCTGACATCAGTTATGATATCGCCAACCGCCACATAGTATAGTCGAGGATACACACCAAGGCTAAAATGCATCTCTGTGATAGTGTTGTCAGTATTTTGGAACTCAAATGCCAAGGCTCCCTCAAAATAGTAAGCACTGCTCTGAACACAAACAGATCCATCAATGTTCACTTTGACAAACTTGTTGTCATTGCCCAGCACTATTTCAGTACGATTCAAATCGCCCGAAGCAAGATGTATGTGTTGTGTCTCTGGATCAAATGCTGTGTTGTAGATGGTTAAATTATTCCACGGATTGAAAACATTATTTGGTGTCAGTACTATGGTTCCTGGTGAATCACCGCCTTCAGTAACCCTTCCTGTTTCTGTAATAGTTCCGCCTAGTGGTAATGTCAGTGTACCATAGTTTCCAAATTGCCAGTTATAATTATTACCGTTACCAATTACTACATCCTCGGTTCCGCGTGGTAATTTAACAAAGTTTGCATCACTACCAAAGAATAGATCAGTGGCAGTGGGGTCTTGAGCCATGATATGAAAGTGATGTGATGAAGTTACTTGTACTTCAGGATGATTACCAAACAATATAGTACCACGATCTGTGGCCATTCTGATACCAAGTCCTGAATCACTACCACCGATACTGTATCCACTAGCAAATTGTATTTGACCATCTGTGGTTATCTTGAATCCACCAGTTCCATCATATGTGTCAATACTACCATCGGTAGGTAATGTTAATATACCATTGGTGCCAAATGTCCAAATTTCTTGACCAGCTTTTAATACCAAATCTTCACTGTTAGAAATATCTCCAGCAACAGTTAGTCCAAATGGCAAGTATGTTTGTCCGCTACCAGCATCAAAACTCCAGTGTTTCCCATTGAGGTCCACATTAAAATCAGTGTCGCCAGTTGCAAAAAATCCACCACTACTACCAGATATGTTTATGGTGGAAGTTTCTGGCAATGTTAGCGAGCCATCGGAATCAAACAACCATTCAACATGTCCGTCGTGTGCAGGATTCTTTATCTGTAAATGAGCACGATGATTAGCAGTTAGGTAATCACTTCCATCTTTGTCAAAGTAAAAGTAACTGGTATTGTTGTCGTTGATCTCACCGTAACTGATACCAATCCAATCTGCCCCAGCACCTGTGCGGAATTCTAATCCAGTATAAGGACTTTCTAGTTGTCCTATCTGTCCGTTGTTGTTGGGGAAATTTAGTACTCCGTTAGCATCAAATACCAGTTCATTGGCTCCGTTGATTAATCTATCAGGAGAACCGCCTAACACTGTATCACCGTTGCTGTCAACAATGTCTCCACCCTCTGGCAGAGTTAGTATACCATCGTTACCAAAGGTCCACACATTGCCCAACGACTCAATAGTGGTTTGATTGGCAGCTATTTCGATATCGCCAACTGTGCCCGCATATGGCCCACCACCTTGTATCAATCCCGCCGCTAGTGGAGGAGCACCAGCTTCGATGATCACATTGCCACCTACACCATCTTGTGATGCATTACCGCCTTTGATGTAAACTGGCATGGCAGTATTAAATCCACTTTGTATAGTTATACCGCCAGTTGGTACTCCTTCGCCGTCTAGCTCAATCCTAACAAATTGTTCATCATCACCCAACTGATATTTTGTCAGTGTATCAGTTGCAAACAGTTCATCAAAGTTTTGATTTACTTTATCAAAGGCCGTGCGTAACGGATCCCCGCCTTTGTCATTTGCACTACGGCCGATATTAATATGTTGTTTAGTCATTATACTCTCCCTACAGCTACTTGGATAACTCCGGCTTCACCGTAGTCTTTGTCTTCTAATGCCTTGCCAATCACCGCACCCAACGTTGGTGTTAATGCCTTCACAGCATATCCTGGAGTAGCACTGGTTGTCAACATGTCACCTTTCTTAACACGGCCAATTACCTTACACGGAACCCGACCTGCAAGTGCCATACAAACTCTAATGCCCTTCTGTTCATGGTTCATAACATATGCTGGATCAGTTGAAACAACACCTGCTGAGCGTGTATCATTAATCTGTGTGGTAGTGGTAACTTCTGCATCACCACCAAACACTAGCACAGTACCTGGTTCGTATTCCTTATCGCCTTCGTAGTATTCTGCCAAGTCAGCGTAAGTGGCTTGCATTCTACTTGCACCAGTCAGTGTCCAACGCCCACGAATGGTAGCATCAGTAGTTTCAGTACCAGCATCCAGTGATAAAGATACTAACTTGCCTAAACTAAAGTCAACTTGACTTGAGGCTTGTACAGCCCACCATCCACTAATACTTGCACTGCCAGATCCAGGCCCACTAGTAGCACCAACTTTATCAGTTGTCAGCAAGTTTGCCTTCAACGTACCATTACTAGTATCTAATGTACCGTATGTGCTAATAACTGTATTTCCAGCATTGGTACCAAGTGCAGTCATATAATCAAATGTGCCGGGCGTAGTAAAAGTACTTGTTAGTGTAGCACCAGCACCTGTTAGCGATACAGACTTGTATCCGCCAACTTTTAAGTAGCCTACATCAACTTCACCACTTGATCCTGTTTTAACTATATTATTAGCCGCTCTTGATGATGTAATTCCTATTACTGGATATGTATTATTATCAAAATTATTGCCGTCGTATGTAATTGTAACAACGCCGCTACTAGTAAATAATGAATTCACTAATCCACCTGCATCACTTACAACTTGTGCAGGAGTAACTTCACTCGGACTTGCCGCACCAACTGCTCGGTTACCCAGTAATGTTCCTGCACTCATGTATTGTATTTTACCGTAAGTAATACCAGTACTTGCACTAGTGGCAGTTTTAACTTCAACCCAACCATTAGTTACTGTAAATGTTGTTGAATTAAAACTTGACAACCCATTTGCGGCCTGTATTTGTGCTGATGTTCCTGTAGGACTGCTAGAACTAGTTCCGGCAATTGCCAATGACAACTTACTTTGTACAATTGCCGCAGTGGATGATATCTTACTATTATCAATGGCATTTGCTTGTATAGTTGCAGTTAATACACCAGTGCTGGTATTTAAACTTATAACCACGTCACCAGTAACACTAGAATTTTTCCATTTACTAGCAACACCGTCATATACTAAAAAGTTACTTGTAGAGTTACTTGTTAGTGTTACATCTATTAATTTATATAAAGAATTATATGATACAACAGCATTATCCACATATGCCTTATTAGTTGCATCTGTTGCATTGGATGCAGTGCCTACGTTGATAATTGGATAGTTGGCTAGATTAAGGTTACCCTTCATAGCCAACGAACCATTTAAAGCCATAAACCCTGGCCCAATCAAACTGTTCAATGCAACTGGACTTCCGCCGTGATCTAAACCTAATCGCTTATCAATATATGAACGAATTGCTGACTGCACTGGAACAGTATCCGATGCATTGTTAGTCATGCTAGGGTCAGTTGAGAATTCACTTACAACAACACCGCGTTTGAATCCAAGACCGTCCAAATTACTCAACGCAATGCTGGCTGAGAATGTAACTGATCCTGTACCCTGGTCAACTGTGAAGAAACGTCCCACACGGAAGATACCGTTCTGATCAGTGGTCACATAGAACACTCGACCTACGCCTTCTTCTAATACTTCTTGACTTTGTTGTTTATCTTTAACAGGGTTACCGTAAATAACTGTTGGCCAGTTAGTGGTAGTGTAACTTCCAGTACCAATGTCTAACAAGTCATGACCTGTAACTCGGCAAGTACTGATACGTTGTGTAATTTGTCCCGTTGTGTTTGCAGGATATCCTAATCGTAATGTTACAGCACCTGTTGTACTAAATGGTGTACTAATACCAATTTGTGTACTTGTTGCACTTGTTACTTCTTTAGTTACTGTTGTAGTACCAGTTCCGTAAGTACCTGGATCGTATGTATATCGCAATGTAATTGACGTTGCAGATGAGCTAGTAGCACTGATACACTGCCAAAAACCATTATATAAAGAATTACTGTTTCCTGCAAGTCTGTAATATGAACCATTTGTTATTGAACTGGTTGGAATTGTAAATTGCACATCATAAGGCCCTGTGCCAGATTTACTACTGTATGCACTAACAATAATTGGTAATCCTAAATTAAATCCAGATGCAATCCAAGTCATTGTTCCGGATGCACTGGCAAGCACACTAAAATCAGTGCCACCATAAGTTGAACTGATTGCTATTTTATTAGTACTAATAACTTTTGTAACATAGAATGTAGATGCTGTTATGTTCCCAAACGGTGTTCCACTAAATGTTATTGCCATTCCAGCACTAAGATTAGTATTGGAATTTACTGTAACTAAATTGCTTACACCTGTGATTACAGTTGAACTTTGAGTGACAGTTTTATTAATAGTCCATGTACTTCCATTACCACTTCCGAGTATATTACTAACAATGTATGTACCTGAAGGAATTGAACCTCCAGTCAATACCATGCCGGCAACCACTGTTCCGCCAGTTGTCCCAACAGTTAATGTTGTTCCAGAGATACTGCTTGCTGACATTGTGATAGTAGAATTATCTGTAGCAGAAATAGTTCCTGAAATAATTGGACTGGTTGGATATGCTAGGGTTACATCTGTAGTATTTGTACCAGTTGTGGTAACTGTGGTAACTGTGGGACTTTGTGATAACACAGGTGTCAATGTAGCATTACCATAACTCAGTGTTACTGATGGAATACTAGTATACCCGTATCCCGGACTCACAATGTTAACACCAGTAATACTTCCGCCTGAACATACTACAACTGCAATACCTTGACTAGTCGCACCGCCGCCTGATAGTGTTATAATAGGCAAACCTTGCAGTGCTATTACTTCAGTGGTGTACGAAGTTCCGCCGTCAGTAATTGTTAATCCTGACAAGTAAGCAACTAGTGTAGAACTAACTGAACTACCTGCTGGGATCCATGCTGCCGGACTCACTGTAAAGTGTGTTGCATCGTCAATACTTTGAATAATACAACTATCTGGGATATAGGCACCAACTGCAACACTACTAACTACCATTCCAACTGATAGTCCTGTGGTACTTGGAACAGTAACTTGTGTTTTACTAGTAACACTACGCACTTGATATGTACCGTTGTATGCAGTATTACTATTGTTTGCAACAGTTAAAAAACTATCAACTGCTGGCAATGAAGTTGCAAAGGGCCTCTCAAAGGTAACTGCTGTATATCCAGAACCACTTGGTCCTGCCGCATAACTCTTATAGGTCATTGCATTCAGTGCAGTACCGTCCGCACTATTATTATGTACAGGATTTGGATCAATGGTCAAGTAACCATTGGCTGCAACACCAAATGTTATTGTACCAGTTGTGGGAATTGGACTTGGAACCGCACTCAATGTTACCACAGCAGTAATAGCTCCAGTACCGCTAAGTTGCACACCAGTTACATACTGTCCAGCAGTAAATCCAGTTCCAGTTAATACATCTCCAATGTCAATACTACCAGCGACACTAGTTACTGTTAATGTAGGAACACCAAGCGGTGTTGTATAAGTGCTAAATTGTCCAGTTGCAATAAATGTAGGAACAGTATAACTGATTATACGATGCACACGGCCACTCCAACCAGTTAGATAAATTCCTTTATTAATTTGGTCAATAGTTGTTTGCTGGCTAATTTGCAACACAGCAATTTTATTGTCACCAACTTTAGATCCTTGTGTCTTTGTAGGATCTTGTGGATCAGCTGTAGTAATATATGTAGGATCGCTGTTAAATTTGTAATAACTAAAACTACTATCACTTTGTAATATAGCAACGTTTGATGTCAATGCCTCACCAGTTGAGTCAACTAATGAGTATGCAATAATACGATAAATGTCTGCCAAATTCTCACCGTACTGAACCGCAGTACTTGGTCGTGTTGGTTTAACATTATCAATGTTATTAAATTTAATATTTTGATTAACACGAATTGTTAACAACTGGCCATCATATAATTCATAAGCAAGACCGGTTGTTACTGTGCTATTAGAACCTGCTGTACTTAAATTTACCTTGAGAACGTTCTGTCCGCCGACTGTGATAGTGGTATGCTCAACAGTACTTATTAGGTAACGAGTGATTACTCCCCCACTCAGTGAGTGATCAATTTCAAGTTCGGCATTATTAGGTGGTGCATAATCATAACCCAACATCCAAATATTTAATGCTTGTGTAGTAGCAGTTGGAGTCATCAAACCAGCTACACTACCTTGCTTGTACACACGGCCAGTTTGCACCATATCATTTGCAAGAGTGACTGAGTCTGGCAATTCAGTTACATCATATCCGGTTGCACGTAAAGCATAGTCACCGTGAGCATTTGAACCAGCAACAGATCTAATCTGTCCGCCATTATTGGCCCAGTAATGGGTATGACAGTAATAAGAGAATGTTGAAACTTGTTCTGACACACCGCCATTGGTTGTAAAGATAGCGTAACCTAAATCGTTAATCATAGCAAAGTCGTTTGCTAACATTGAACGATTACCACCCATTTCAATATTAATTCCAAGTCCTGCACCGGCATTTAGATATGCTGTAACGTTTGTTTGTATATTAGTTTTTGCATTCACAATAGTTGTTCTATCTGCTTTAACTTGAGTATACGAACTGTCTGTTGGAATTGTAGGAGTAGTACGTGTCGGAGTTGTGCCAGAAATTACTAACTTGGTATGTGCTGTACTTGCAGTAGCAGGCTGACTTATTACTAAAACTTTAGTTGACGGAGTATAAGAGACAACTGTAGTAGCAGGAATATTTGGAATACCAATTCCAGTGATAGTTCTACCATTAACCAATGCACTGTTATAACTTACGCTAGTAATAGTTGTACTGCCAGATGTTGTAGTACCTACAACACTATTGTTAATATTTCCGTCAAGTATATAATCAATAGTAATACTAAGCAATGTTTTTGCAGTTGCAACTTCTGTAGCACTGGCAGCGGTTAAACTTATATTTTGTGTTAGTAAATTACCAAGCGATGTAGAAATAGATACATTTGTTATTACATTCTCAATAACATTCATCAGTTGACTTAGTGCAGCCGCATAGTATTCTTCTTGACCAATAATTTCATTAGTCGATCCACTCCAGAAAAAACCAGCTACATCTAACGTAGAGCTATTTCCGCCATACAATAAATCGTATGTTAATGCATCTAAAATATATCCAATGTCTCTACTGGTTTTAACAGCATTATATTGATAAATTGCCTTGGTAGAAAAATTAGTGGCTATCCAAGCAACTATTTCAGATCGAATAAATTCTCGATTTGCTACTAATATATTTTTAGCATTTACCGCAGTAGCAACTGCACCTACTGGGTTAGGGAAAGTGACTGCTGGTATACTGGCAAAACCTTGTGATATAATATCAGTTATTATAGAAGTTCTAGCAGTAATAATACCTTTAGAAGTTGTATTGGAAATTCTTGAGTTAGCATCATCTCTTAATTTATTAATACCCGATAGTAGATATAATTGTTTGATACCAATCTTAGCATTCTGTGGCTGTAAGTAATTTAATCCAGCTTTAATACTTTGGTAATTAGATCCAAATAGTAAATCGTATGTAAGCTCGTCAGTTAATGCACCTACTTCTGTAGCAAATATTCCAGAAGTATATATGGTAGCTGGATTAAATGGAGTTGATACATCTAATGTTAAAACCACAGTATATGTAGTTGGATCGTAACTAACTATGTCGTTTACTTGATAACGATTTCCTTGTACATAAAACACACAAGGCACTTGCGGAGGACGAATATCAAGACCGCTATTAACTGAACCAGTAACTGTTATAGTAATACCAGAGTCTACAATATTAGTTATTGTACCAAATAATCTTCCGGCAAACCCGTCAACAAATTGTCCGCCACGAAATGATTTAGCATTAATTGATTGCGTAAAACTTGTACATACTTGTCCGTAGGGTGATTTAGTTTTGATTTGACCTTCTGGATCTAACACCATGGCAAATCCGCCATGGCCTTGGAATGTCATATTGCTAATACGTGTGGCATCGTTACATAATAATACATCAATGTCTTTGTTATTTTTAGCAACACTATTGATGTCCAGTGGGTCTGTTAAATAATGACGACCGTAATCTTTAGTTCCATATAAATGCCAGTTACCGCTTGCATAAGTTACTTTTGAGGCGAACGGATAGATAACACTACAATTCATTGTGTTGCCACTAATGCTATCAATAACAGCTTTACCTGGAGTTACAGCAGTATTATCCTGGATAACTTTGCCAATCCAACTGTTAGGTGCCTGACCACTTCCTAGTGTTACAATAATTTTACCAGTAGTTCCTCCTAATGCAAGAGTAGTACTAGTACGATAGTCTACACTGGTATCAATAACACCAACTTCCATAGCATCAATAATACTATCTCTATAAAAGAACACTTTACGCCATGGACTTTGTGATACACGGTCTAATGGACGCATAATTGTTCGACGGAACTCATCACCCTTGATAGAACATTGTGCAGGTAAGCGAATTGGATAATCTTCGTAGTAAATACCGCTTTCAACAAAAATTGTAATATTCAAATCTTTAACAGTTTCACCAAAGTCTAAATATTCATTTTGAACAAAAAACCCTGGCTTTGTCAATCGAACTTGTATCGAGTCAGCACTTGGCCCATTTCCGGGTAGATATTTTACAATAACACCGCCTGCATTTGAAGTGCCACCAATAAGAATTTTTCCAGGTATAATATGAACCGATCCTGGCGATCCTTGATCCACATAGCCATTTCCACCGTTGCTAAATGTAACCGTATAAATTCCAGAACCAAAACTCGCGGCAGGAGCAGAACCAACACCGTTGTTAATGATACTGATAATAGTATCCATGTTATTGCTCAGTACAGTTTTTGCTCCAGCTGCTGGAGATAATCCAATACCAAAATTCTGCGTCACTAATAATTGATAGCGTGTAGCATTTGTTTTATTTAAAACTTGTAATGCAAGTGTTTTAGCAAATGTAATACCGTCAGTTGTCTGAGAATATTGGGTTCCAATGGCTATAGCTTTAGCACTGGCATTTTTGTAATAACTCTTACCAGCAGTAACAGTTTGATAATTTCCACCTGTCATAATATCAATGCTCATACCGTCTATGATATAACCGATATCTCTATAGCAAGTAGCTTCGTTATAATTGAATCCACCCTTATAAGTTGCTTTCAAATATGCAATGATATCAACCAATATCATTGCACGATTAGATTGGATAATTGTTCTTGCTGATGCTAAATCAGTATCATATGATGTTAGTACAGGATATATTTTAGTTGTGGAAGTGTTATTTGCAATGATATCAATCACTGCATTTAATAATGTTCCAACTGGTGCAGACGACCCGCCAGTCCATGCTACATTTTGTACTTGTTTAGTAATCTTACCAGCAACTGTTTGACTTCCAGTCGCAGTGCTAGCCCATGACACACTGGTTGCGGTGCAGTCAGTCACCGTCCAGTATCCGTTATATCCAGACGGTGTCATACCTGTTATAGTAATAACTTGTCCATTAGCATACGGTGCTGAACCTTGATTGGGAAATGTTATAGTTGCATGCACGCCATCTCCGCTTGCCCCAGTGGTTGTAATATAATTTCCAGTGGCTGGATTAGTAACTGAAGTGTTAGCTACAATAAATGTAACAACTGTTTCTAAATGGTTAAGAATTGATCCAGTAATAGTTTGTTCGCTTGTTGATAGTATTGAGGTATTACTAATCCAGTATGCTTGTGCTGCCGCAACGGTGGCACTATTTCCACCGTATGTAATATCATACATCAATGCTTCTGCAATATAACCTAATCTTCTTTTAAATGCAACAACACCGTCATACGGAACAAAACTTGGATTTGTTGCAATACCAAATGCATATGAGTCTTCCACAATAAATGAAACATTGGCATTAATCGCTGCCTGTGCATGTCGATATCCACTAATTAATCCTGATGGGTATGTATAGCTAGGTGATGTTCTAGTGACGGCACCTAATCTAATAATACTTTCAATTGCGTCAAATCTCAAGTTAACAACAGCATTAACAGTTGGATTGTTTAATATTGAAAAATTTGGATTAGTATTAATATATGTAGTAGCCGCTGCTTTCAATGTTGTTTTTGCACCTGAACTAGTAAACGCAGTTCTTGCAGTTCTTAATACTAAAGATGTTCCGGTAATATCTGGATATGTTACTGTGTGTGCAGGTCCAACATTGGTAATAACGTATTGTATTGTAGCAACATTTGCCAAAATACTAGCAGAAGCTTCTTCACCGCCTACAAGAGTTTCATTGCTATACTGTCTAAAACTTGTTTGATAAAGCAGTGCTGGTGGATCATTAATAATAACAGCTTGAGCCAGCGTATTAATATATCCAATAGCAGCCAGGGTGGCTTCTAATTCATACGCTTGAATTTGTAATTGGCCATTGAGACGATACTGTGAACCAGCATAAGAACTTTGTTGATCACCGCCATACATGAGATCATAAACTAGTGACCACGCAATATATTTGACATCACGTTGACAAGTAGTTTTACTATAAGATACATCTGGATAGTTAGACTGTAAGAACGCAACAATTTCTGCCTGCATAAACGGAATATTAGTTAGCAGTAATTCTTTGGCATTTTTTAATCCATTGGATGTACTAGTTTGATCTGGAAATGTATTGTTATTAACTGTTATCGAACTATTAATTATTGTAGCATTGAGTAATGCAATATTGTTAGTGATAGAAGCTATTGCATTAGGCGAAGCTATTACACTAGGATATGTTAATAAAGTTTCTCCAAGATTAGAAATAACTGCTGTAATTTCGTCAGTGCTTAATCCTGTAGCGTACGAACTAAATGCTAGTCCTGTTTGTAATGTTTGAAATGATCCTTGGAATACAATATCATATCCTAATGCATCGAGTACAGCACTGACGTAGTTTTGGGTTGCAGTAGAATCGTAATTGTAGTCTAAAATAGTATTTCTGATACGTTCGATAGCATCTAGAACTTGAGTTTGTTGCTCGGTTATTACGGCTAGATATCTTGCTTCAAATAAATTAGAGGCAACGGTGATTGAGTTATAATCTGAGCCAACAACTAAATCATAACAAACTCCATCAATAACTTTTGTTATAATTTCAGTGTATAATGTTTCATTAATTACAATGGCATTTACATATTTTTTATTCAGGTATGCAATAGTTTCTGCTTGAATAAATGGTTTGTTCAGTGTTAGTAAATCGGCAGCATCTTGATATCCAGCAACACCAGAATTTCCGCCTGACAACACTACACTTTGTATAGTTGTTTGAGTTTGGGTTGGCCCAACAGTATAGGCAATTCGTTGTTTGTAAGGACCCGGTTCTATACTAGCAAGATTAATTAAATTCTCAGCTTGTAATGCGGCGGCTCCGACAGTTTTATAAGCATACTGCCAAAAACGACCTTCCTTACCAGGAGGTGTTCTTTGTTGACCATCATCTCCACTTGATGTTGAAACATATAAGTTTACATTACTAGAGTATGTTTTATTGTCTACATAATATTTGGTTGCCGCTTGTAAATCGTCTGACCCGTTAGGAGTTCCTACTCCAGCGGCAGCACCTGGATGGTCGCTTAGATTTAATGTACCTGTCATAGTGTCACCACCACGATACACCACATCTTTACGTTGCATTACTTCAGTTGATAGATAATTGCTGGTAAGTGCTGGATTATAATCTGGGTTGTCTAATTCAGGAACAATAGGTTGTGCTCTAGATTTTAGTGCATCAACAATTGTACCTTCAAAACTAGCAACATAATGGCGGTCAGCATAGCCTTTTGTCATAGCCAATTGATCTTGCGTAGTTCGACCGGTTGGTAATGTAAGCAATGAAGTTGGAAAAGCACTTTCAAACTGTGCAGCCGCGGCTGGAGTAGGATCACTTAAACTTCCAATTGCAAACGTATTAGCGTTTAAATGTCCAGCTAAACCGGTTTGTGCAGGATCGCTGTTAAGTCCTTGAGTAGTTGCACTAATAGTAAGAGTATTATTACTACTATCTTTATCAATAGCAATACCGTTTCCTTCAACAAGTGTTCTAGCAGTTAACTTGTCACCAAGTACACTGGCCATAATAACCTGACTACCCAGATAACTGGCAGGTGTATCTCCCAAACTGGTGAAATTAATAGTGCCACCAGCTCCAAAAATAGCATACATCTCTGTAAAGTTTTCATTAACTTTACGGAACGATTCGCGAATACTATCGCCTGTACCGTCATTACCTTGAATACCAATATCAATTATTTTTTGTGCCATTATTAAACTCCAAAGCTAGAACCGCATCCGCAAGTTGTGGTTGCGTTGGGATTCTTTATGCTGAATGTACTACCTTGTAGATCTTCTTTATAATCTATTTCTGCACCCGATAGATATTGCATACTCATTGCATCTACAAGTACCTTGAATTCGTCTAGGGGAACTTCAAAATCGTCCTCGTTTGTTTCTTCGTCAAACGTAAATCCATAGCTAAAGCCACTACAGCCTCCGCCTTGCACAAATGTACGTAATGATAGTTTTGGATTGTTTTCTTCAAGGAGTAGGTCCTTGATTTTTGTCTTTGCTGATTCAGAAATTGTTATCACATTATGCCCTCGATATGATATTTATCAAAGGCGTTTTGTAACCTTAATGTAAATACACGTATGCTGATTCAAACCGAATATGTAGTCACAAGTTATGAACGTTCCAGTAAAAACGGTACAGTACATACCTATAGCCGTAAGAAGACTATGGTTGTATTTCGTTGTGACAGTTGTGGAGAAGAATTTAAACGTGAAAAGGGATCAATGGATCCAAAGCGTTTAAACAATAATTTTTATCATGTTTGCGGCGACTGCGATGCCAAACGATTCGCCCAAGAAAAAGGCGTCGAACGACGCCATGTTTGGGATATGCCTGTGAGCAGTCTTAAGACGCTAGGCCAACTCTAGAACTGATTACATTCCAGTTTATTATCTTCCACTGGTTATTGAGATATGACTTTTTGTCACTACCATAGTCGCTTTGAAAGGCATGCTCCCACCAATCTACCAACAGAACAATGTCTTGTTTGATTTCGTGATTTTTAATAGTTTTAATACTGCCATCCCGAGCTAGATAGGCCCAACCTGATCCTTGGATCTTCATAGCTTCTTTTTCAAAAGAATCTTTAAACTTGTCAAAACTTTTGTAATGTTTTACGATAAACTCACCAGCTGACCCTTCAGGCTCATTTGATCCAGCAGGTTTTTGAAACTGGGTAAAGTATAAGTCGTGTAAAAACGCACCCGCCTCATTAAAGTCTGCATCACCTTCTCCGTCGTTAAAACGGGTAACATAGGCCTTGTATAATTTGCCATAATGGTAATTAATAGTGTCCTCGCTCATACTAGGCTCTAAATCATCCTTAGCATACGGAAGTTTAGTCTGTACCAGTGTCTTGGGTGTTTTACCCTCGGTTAGCGTGATATGTCTAATAAAGTTATACATAATGGTATTTAGTTATATAAATAAACTCATAAGGAGACATTATTATGTTGAAAAAAATTAAAGCATTGTTTGGTTTTGGACCTGCTACACCAGCACCAGTCGAAGCACCATACAAAGTAGAAGTTGCCGCCCCAGTTGTAGAACCTGTTGCACCAATGCCAGTTGGCATCGAAGCTGTAGTAGCTACTCCAGTTGTTGAGGCAGCACCTGCCAAAGCTGCAAAACCTAAAGCACCTGCAAAACCAAAAGCAGAAAAGGCTCCTAAAGTAGCCGCAATGAAAGTACCAGCCGCTAAGAAGCCACGTGCTCCAAAAGCAAAATAATTAATCAAATCTTTTTAATTGCTCGAGATACTGGGAGTATTCGCCCAGTATCTTTTCTTTTTTCTTTTCGATAGATTCAGAAGTTGGAAGTAAATCCAGTTCTTCTAGTTTCTCTCTCTGAGTTTCAGCACGATGTATTAGTTGCTCTCGAGATAATTTTTGGCTTGATTGTACAGATCCATGCTGGCGAGATTTTTTCCCTTGCTCTCGCACATTATGTCGAACTGGTTTAGAAAAGTTATTGCCCATTCGTTTGTTTTTTGATTCCAGTAAAAGTCACTGTGTGCCCTCAGCTTTTGTTTCTTATAACCTTCTATGAGAAGATCTGCATGAACAGGGGCGGTAAGTCTATCATGACCCACCAGATAATCTTCACGGCTAACTGAATAATGCATAGTAGGGCGGAGACCACGCCAGCTATCCACAACACGCTTAACCCGACTATCTTCGGAGTCGATATATTCACCTTCGCGTATCCAATGATGATGTATATCGAGCACAATAGGTACGATATCGCTAATAGATAAACAGTCATCTAATCCCCAAGAGTTTTCTTCGTTTTCAATTGTGAGGCAATTTCTTGCCTCAGGACTGAGTCTTCCATATGCTCTGCGTATGCCTTCAGGCCCTTGCTTACCTGATATGTGTACGTTGATTTTGAAATCTTGGAAAGATCTTCCATAACCCATGTAGCGGGCCATGTCGGCGTGATATTCGAATTCATCTATGCTTCGTCCGACAATGCCTTCGTTAATACTAGCCAGCACAACAAACTGACCAGGATGCATACTAAGACGGGTATTGCTTGCACGAGCACTATCACCAATAAGGCTAAAATTGCGTTCAAGATAGCTAACAACATCAGGCCGCCGCCAAAAATAACTCCAAGTGGGCTCAGTATAAGCGGGAAGAATATCACTGCTAAGACGAACCATCCTAAGATTTTCATTGAGTTCTCCTACACGGTCTACCAGTTTTTGTGTAGCTGATAAATTTTGAACCATTAAGTCCCAGAGTTTTTGCTCTGCAACATCCTTGCTCTGTCTATTTAACCAACTTATGGTAGTTGTACCGGTATTGTATTGTTTAGCATCGTCATCTTTTTTGATGCCGTTTACTTGATCTGCATGATCGATCCATTTACATGCGAAGCCTATACGTTTCATTACCAATGCCTTATGACGCCTGCGATTATAAAAATGTTTGTAAGTATGTATGATAACACAATTACAGTACGAAT
>Ga0304728_1001390_pt1 | contig 17244 bp, 14 predicted proteins | sample C_130625_MF_Meta_FD_190476 | JGI IMG/M metagenome (GOLD analysis project Ga0304728, IMG submission 190476) | Freshwater microbial communities from Lake Croche, Canada to study carbon cycling - C_130625_MF_MetaG (v2) (version 2) | ecosystem: Environmental > Aquatic > Freshwater > Lake | place... | reverse complement strand
TTCAAGGATTCCGTTGGTCTATATTTGGCGGTGCAGCACCAGGAACTCTAATGTATGTATCCTTTGCCATGATCATTGTACTTTTTGTTTCAGGTCTTTTTTACTTTCGAAAAGTGGAAGATGACATGGCGGACTATGTATAGGTCTTCAAAGAAGCTCATCTTTTATCCCGTGTCTTTCGACTCCGCTCAATCCACTTATAAAGCTCATAGAGCGACTTGTGCTGAGTTTGCCGAAGTAAGTCGAGAGGCGCTTTTCTCGATACATCCCCAGCTAGCTGGGTCCACTCGATAAGCTATTGGGAAGTTAACCTAGTGTTTGTTATTCGCTAGCCGAGTGTTTTGACCGAAGGAAGAAATGTATCGAGGCTAGCCTCTAACCTCTAGCCTCTAACTCTAACCTCTAACTCTGTTTTTTTTTAAGTAGAGAAAACTACTCTTTTACCCACTTCCTGATTTGCGTTCCCGTTGCATCACTCAATCGCAGTAAATAGCTTCCTGAGGAAAGTTGTTGGGTTTGGATGCTTATCGAGTACACTCCTGCAGAAAGCAAAGCGTTTTCTGAATGAGAATAAATCATTCTCCCTTGCATATCGTAAAGATTTAAGGAGATGTTTTGAGCGCTTGGAGCAAATAATTGGATATCTAAAGAGGAATTTCCTGGGTTAGGGAAAATAGGCAACAGGACAACACCATCTGTTTCTAAATTCTTACAAATGGTATTATTCGTGAGTTGCTCATCTTCCATATTCAAGACATTAAATCCTTCTCCATCAATGCAGAGGTAGGAAATCTCATCATCTTGGGTTCCAATATAGGCTGCAGGGTGACTCTGAAACACATATATTGTGCTCTCACCTGGTGCTAATGCTCCTTGCCAAGTTTCCATTATTGGAAGCCCATTTAACAGGGAAGCCACTAAATTTGCTTGTGTGATTGCTATACTGCCTTGATTTTTCAATTCACATCCAATCGTCCAGTAGGAAGCAATGTCTTGACAAAATAGATTGCTTAAGGCCAAATCAAAATGTGGGGCGCCGATGGTATAACTTTGATCAAGGGTGTCCAAACAACCGAGGTTATTCGACACTTGCAAACTTACCGTCAAGGTGTTGCCGATTTGAGATCCGTCATAACTATGTGTTGCCTGTGCACCACTCGCACTATTTCCATCACCAAAATCCCAAGAGTAATTGGTAGCTCCAATGCTAGTGCTGCTAAACACACTGCTAATTCCTGCCACTAAAGCGCTTGGAACCACTGTAAAATTAGCTTGTAAAGGTCCTGCGACATTTACTAAAATTAAGGTGTCACTGATACATCCTTGATCACTTGTAGTTGAGAGATTCAGATATTGAATTCCGGTAGTAAGAAAAGGGTAGGTAGCGCTAGTGCTGGAATAAGGGTATTGTAAATTGACCAGCCAATCGGTGCTGCTGATGCTTCCAACGGGTACCGTAGAAGTGTTGGTGAATTCCGTATAAGTAAACTGACACGCAGGACCTATCTCCCAAGCAAGTTGAGGATTTGGATGAATCGTGATATTTTGCTGCATACTGTCCACACAGCCATTACTTGCTGTTTCGACCAATAGAATGGTATAGTCTCCATAATTGTAGTAATGTTTTGCAATGCTTGGATTGACAGCCACTGTTCCATCGCCATAAGCCCAATAATGAGTAACTAAACTAAAGGTATCTCCTATGGTACTGTTGTTTTGAATTACTACATTAGCTCCTTCACAAGCATTATTCACTACAAAAGTTGCTACTGGAATTTCTTGAACATTTAAAGGTAGGGTAATGGCATGAATACAGCCATTGGTATCGCTAACTTCTAAGGCAACTTGATAGATGCCTGCATTCATAAAAGCACAGGACGGATTGGGCAGCGTAGAGGTATTGGCACTTCCGATAGCCGCTTGACCAAAATTCCATGAATAATTCATCAGGGGAGCACCACCTACAGAACTAGTATTTGTAAATTCAAATAGTTCTCCTGCACAATGGCCAATTTCAGTAAAGGAAGCTGTGGGCAAGGCGTGTACTTCAATTATTTCTGTATGAAAGGCGCCACAACCACCGGCAGATTCAGCGTACAATTGAACTGAATAAACACCAGGAGCGCTATAGGTATAATTTGGGTTTTGCGTATTCACAGTAGCGCCATTTCCAAAATCCCATTGCCATGTGGAAACAGGATCGTTGGGTAGGCCAACACTTGCATCATTAAATTGATTGGGTAAACCAAAACATTGGTTTTGGAATGAAAAATTAGCCAGTGGTGCTTGGCCGGTTACCGTAACATGCAGGGTGTCTTGCGCAACACAACCATTAATATTTACGGTTTCCACATAGTAATTCCCTGTAGTATCAACAGCCCAGAACGGAGCTTGAGCGGCAGTCGAATCACCATTCCAAAAATAACTAACCGTAGCTTGAGCACCCGTTTGTAAGTTGATTAAGTTATCAGCGCACAAAGAGGTGTCGGCACCTAATGAGACGTTTTGAGCGTAAGTATCAAGCGTAAAAGTAGCAGGATTGCTATTTTTCACACAGCCTAAGGCATCAGTAACTTGCACCGAATAAGTTCCAGGGGTTGAAATATTCAAAATGGGTGTCGTTGCTCCATTGTTCCACAAATAAGTATATCCAGCCCCCATTCCAGCATTCCATTGCACACTTCCATTGAAGCAGATGTTGGTATTCTGTGGCGGACTGATAACCGGATAATTAACCATTACCGTATCTCTAGACACATAACCAAATAAATCAGTTCCCTGCACCCAATAAGTTCCCGATTGATTAAGCGTTACGCTCGAACTTGTAGCACCCGTTGACCATATTAAGTTGGTAAAACCATTCGGTGCAGTGAGGTTGATGGGGCAGAAGTTGTTGGGGGTGTAATCGGCACCTAGATTTATGGGTGGGGCGTATCTATTTCTAAGATATAATTCAATCTGATTTTTTTCGGATGCAGATAATAATGAGTTATAGATAAAAATCTCTGCAATATTTCCTTTATAAAAATATGTATCTTGTTGGTATCGAGTACCTATCGTTAAGCCATTTAATACAGGGCTAGGTAGCGTTCCAACCATCTTAAGAGTTCCATTTTCATAAGTTCGTGAGATAGAAGTGGAGTATTCGTTTTGAAAAAATGCATATTGAAAAGGCGCCGACTTCGAATAAAATATATTTGGATTTCCGCTTTGGATATATAGCTTATTCGAAACATAAATCATAGATAGGTAATTGCTGCCTCCATCATAAATGAAAACTGGATTTGAACTTGTATTATTTAAAACAATAAAAATGGTCACCTGATTTGTAATTGCCTGAGCAATCATTGTTTTTAAATTATCATTTACCCCGTCAAATTTAACGATAGGATAACCATTTAAACTATTTGATTCTAATAATGGTTGTTTGGAGGCATCACTTTGAGTTAAGTGATTATTGTTACCACTCATATCGTTCCATTGAGAAATAGAGGTGCCATTCAAAACAACATTGTCAGATCTAAACCATAATCTTAAGTTAGGAATGTTATTTGGTAGTAGTTGTGAAAAAGAAATATAACTACAAAAAATTGCACTAATAAATGAAATAACTTTGGTTTTAAACTTCAATAGCAATTTTTTCCAAATTTAACTTAAAATAAATTAAAATTTTAACAGTGGATGAATTTTTTTAATCTCGTTCAGATTAATTAAGATTATACAAATTAAACTCTTTAGAAGACTAAAATTTAATTTCTTCACTTAATTAAATTTTCATAAAATTAAATTATCTTAAATTTTTTTCATTAAATTTTGATTTCTCAACCTTAAGTTAATCACTTTAAAAACAAAATTCTATTACCTCAATTAATTGTTTATGCTTCCTAAATACCGTACGCTTTGTTTATAATAATTTAAAGAACGAAATGTAAAAGCAAATCAAATACTTAAAAAATGAAGCAAACGATGAGTGTTAAATTGGGTGTGGAATAATTACAAGATAGTTTTTTACATGGGCATTTTTCGACTTTTATGTACCTTTGTAATAACCAATAATTATTCAGTTGCAAAACGATATTGCTATTCGCGTTTCAAATGTTTCCAAAAAGTACATCATTGGAAAACAAAAAGACAGTTCCTTGAGAGGTTCCTTACAAGGTGTTTTCAATGGAAAATCAACTCAAGTGGATGAATTTAATGCCTTGAACGATGTGAGTTTTGATATTAAGAAAGGAGACATCGTTGGTGTTATTGGTAAAAATGGTGCAGGTAAAAGTACTTTATTAAAAATTTTATCTCAAATTACTAAGCCTACAAAAGGTAAAATTGAAATCAACGGTCGCGTTGCTTCCTTGTTAGAGGTAGGTACTGGGTTTCACCCTGAATTGACAGGTCGAGAAAATATTTATTTAAATGGAACCATTCTCGGAATGTCCCGAAAAGAGGTCAAAGTAAAATTCGACGAAATTGTTGATTTTTCTGGAGTGGAGAAGTTCATTGACACACCTGTTAAGCATTATTCTTCAGGGATGTATGTTCGTCTAGCCTTTGCCGTAGCCGCGCATCTAGAACCAGAGATTCTGATTATTGATGAAGTTCTTGCTGTTGGTGATGCTGAATTTCAAAAGAAATGTCTGGGTAAAATGAAAGATGTGGCCAGTGAAGGAAGAACTGTAATTTTTGTAAGTCATAATTTAGGTTCAATTAGATTATTATGTACAAGAGGAATATTAATTGACAAAGGCGAGATAAAGGAGACAGGGGATATCAATAGTGTAATTTTATCATATCAAAATGTGGATTTAAAAAATACGAAATATGTAGTTGAAGAAAGACAAAGTGATTGTTATATAACTGAAGCCTCTATTGATACAGAGCGAAATGAATTTTATAGTTCCGAAGACATTTCTTTCATTTTTAAAATCGCATGTAAAATGAAAGTGATTAACAATATATTCTTGTTAATCAGGATTTTAGATGATATGGATCAAGTTATAGGATGTAGTGAAATTGAATTGAATGAATTTCAAGATATTTATAAACTTTTATTATTAAAAAACACTTTGACAAAAGGTAGTTATAAATTAAATTGTATCATTTACCAACCTTCAATTACACAATTTGATAACGTGGCTGAATGTTGTGATTTTGAAATATTAGATAATAACATACAGTTTGCTCATTTAGAATCGTTTGATATTGGAAAAGTTTATTTGCCTAATAAATGGATTTTATGAATTTTTTAAAAAGAGTTTACATTAAATTACGAAGCTTATTTGGATTAAAGGATTTGACAATTATTCAAAATTCATTTTTCACAAAAGATATTTTTAGAGATAAAAAATATATTATAGGAGATTTCACCTATGGTCATCCAATTATTCTCTTCGAAAATGATGATGCAAATCTTTTTATTGGTAAATATTGTTCAATTGCTGAGGATGTGACAATTTTTCTTGGGGGGAATCATCGTCAAGATTGGATTACAACTTATCCTTTTAATGCTTTACCGCAGTATTTTTTAAATTCAAATAAAATATTAGGACATCCTTCAACAAATGGCAATGTGAAAATTGGCAATGATGTATGGATTGGAAAAAGTGTAACTATTATGTCTGGCATTACAGTTGATAATGGAGCAATTATTGGCGCAAATGCTGTTGTAACAAAAAACATTGGCCCTTATGAAATATGGGGAGGAAATCCTGCTAAATTTATAAAAAAGAGATTTTCCGACGAAGACATTAAAAAATTGCTCGAATTCAAATGGTGGGAAAGACACGACGAATGGATTTTAAAAAATATGTCAAACTTACAAAGTTCAGAAATCAATAAACTTTATGATAACATTTAAAAAGTTAAAAAACTATTACAATTGGGGTGGACGTTTCATCAACGACCCATTTAACATCGCCACTAAAGAGTTAAACGATATAGAAAATGCTAAAAGCCCGTTTAGATATGATGTGATTAATTTTCTTTTATCCTCAACAAACAGAGAAAATATATATTTAGAGATTGGTGTACGTAATCCAGCTGATAATTTCAATAAAATAAATGCAGCCATCAAATATAGTGTAGATCCAGGACTGGAATATAAGGAAAATCCTGTTGATTTTGTCTTAACCAGCGACCAGTTTTTTGATCAAATTCGTGAGGGTAAAATACTGAATAAAGACATTCGATTTGATGTCATTTTCATTGATGGATTGCACATTGCAGAGCAAGTAGATCGCGATATTCACAACGCATTAGACTTCATCAAAGATGATGGATTTATCGTTTTGCACGATTGTAATCCACCAACAGAATGGCATGCAAGGGAAAAATATAAATATGAAATATCCCCGGCAATGCGTAATTGGAATGGCACAACTTGGAAAGGTTTTATGAAATGGAGAAATAACGCAAGCGTATATTCGTGCACAATTGATACAGACTGGGGAGTCGGTATTATCTCTAAATCAAAAAAAATTGGTGAATCAACATCAGTTCAGAACCCATTTTATGAGTTTTACGTTTTTAATAAAAACAAACAAGAATGCTTGAATTTAATTTCTTTTGATGACTTCAAAAATTTGTTTTGAGATACCTTAATAAATTTGTAGAAATTTCTCCTGAATCAAACCTATTGGGTGGTTCAATAATAGTTGATTTAACAACTATATGAGTTAATCTATATGAACTTAATTTATTTTAAAAATATATAATGGATAAAATAACAGTTTCAATTGCAATTACAACATTTAATCATGAAAAATTTATATCTCAATGCCTTGATAGCATTTTAAATCAAAAGGTAAATTTCGATTACGAAATCATAATTGGAGAGGATAGAAGTTCTGATAATACTAGATCTATTTGTGAAAGTTATAAAAATAAATTCCCCGAAAAAATTAGACTGATTTTAAATAATGAAAATATTGGTTTGCGAAAAAATAACTTTAATGTATGGTCTAATTGTAAGGGAAAATATATAGCATATATTGAAGGCGATGATTTTTGGTCCGATTCTAATAAATTACAAATACAAATTGATTTTTTAGAAAGTAATCCGCACATAATTGGATCTGGTCATCAAACTTTATTATGGTATGGAGTTAATAATCCTAAAAATAGATTATTTAGTGATATACCAGATTTAACGGTGATAGATTTTAAGACAAATATTGAAAAATGGTTATTTTCGACATGTTCATTTGTTTTTCGAAATTTCTTTATTGAAGAAAGGTTATTTAATTTAAGAAAAAATTTCGGGCAAAATATTCTGTTTTGGTCTGATAGGCCATTAATGGTATTTTTGACTTTTTATGGAGATTTTGTTTATCACAATAAAAACATGGGTAATTGGAGACAACATGAGAAAAATATGACTCGGATTGGAAATCTTACTCAAATGAACGTTGAAGGTGCTTTAGCATATAAAGCAATTGCTGATTTGTATCCTAAAAACAAAAAAATAATTAAAGAGCTAGTTCTTCGTTGGTATTTATTAGCATCGGAGGAATCAATGTTAAATAAAAAAATCAAAACTTCTATTAAATATAATTTATATGCATTGGTAAATATTTCTTCTTTATTAAACTTTAAAAATTATATAAAATGTAGTTTTTATATTCTAATTGGATCTAAAATTTATAAATAACAAAATGATTCTTTCCATCATCATCATTAATTACAAAACTCCTGCTCTCATAACGCGTTGTTTAGAAAGTATAGAAGATTGTAATTTCAAAGACCTTGAGGTCATTATCATTGATAATAATTCTCAAGATAATTCTGAAGACTTTATTACCAAACAATTTCCGAAGATTAAATGGATTTCAAATTCCTACAATGCTGGATTTGGAAGGGCAAATAACATTGGTGTTGCAGAAGCCAAGGGTGAATTTATTCTACTACTCAATTCAGATATGCTTCTTCAGAAGGACACTTTACATAAAAGTCTAAATATTTTACTAAATGACGCTGCCATTGGCGCACTTGGATGCCGACTGGTTAATGAGGATGGAACAGATCAAAAATCTGTTTACTATCACATTGGCGATTATGCTGGGGTGCTGAAAGATAATTTATTTTACAATTATTTTTTTTACAAACAACCTTCAAAGATTAATGGAATCATGGGTGCGTTTATGCTGATGCCAAAATCTGTTTTTGAAGAAGTTGGTGGTTTCGACCCTGATTTTTTTATGTATGCAGAAGAATTGGAGTTGTGTTCTAGGATTTCAAAGGCAGGTTATAAAATCGAATTTACAGATTCAACTGCTGCTGTTCATAAACATGGTGGGAGTTCCTCCAGTAAAAGATGGTCACAACGACAAAATTTATTATCCAATGCTTTACTTTATCTCAAGATAAAGGGTGTGCTTGGTTATTTATTATATCATATATTCTTTCACATAAACACCCTAAGCAACTTCTTGTTAATGTGGAAACTAGATAAAAAATACAGGAAAGATTTTTGGAATGTTCAAGTAGATTATTACATTAATTACCTTTATTACATTCAAATTCCTTTTCTTTACTCAAAAAAACAAGGCAATGGAAAAAGATTCTTACGACGAAGTTAGAAATCACATATATTCCGAGCACGAACCCATACTGGTTAGTGTTGCCATGATTGCTTATAATGTTGAAAAGTATATTGAAGAGGCCATTGAAAGTGTTTTAAATCAACGAATAAAATTCCGAGTTCAATTAGTGATTGGGGAGGATTGTAGTACCGATAGTACAAGGGAGATGGTGATTAGTTATCAATCAAAATATCCGAAACTAATTAAAGCGTTATTGCATGAAAAAAATAAAGGATTAACCCCTAATTGTGCTGCTACTATAAATGCATGTGACGGAAAATACGTTGCCTTATTGGACAGTGATGATTATTGGACTTTAACCGATAAATTAGAGAAGCAAATTAATTTTCTTGAGTCAAATCCTCTATACAGTGGAAGCGGACATCAATCTATGAAGATTTATGATGATAAATCAGCTGAAGAATCATTATTTGGTGCAGAGAAAGATTGTGATTATGAAATTTTGGACACCATTACACATCGAAAATTCCACACTTCTTCATTGGTATTCAGAAAAGATATCTGGGATCAGGTTGGGGGTATACCAACCAATATTTCTTCTAATGAAAGAGCGATTTATCCAATGGTTGCTATTTTTGGTAAAATAAAATATTTCAAAGAGTCCATGTGTGTATATCGTTTTACTGGTTACGGTCTTTCTTCTAAATTAACTTTTAAGGAATTAGAAACAGATTTAAATATGTTATCTTGGTTAAGATCTATTCGTCCTTCTTTCCCTGTCTATCGATTTAGATCATTTTTACACCTTTGTATATTTACATATCCTACTAAAAGGATTCCGTTATCATCATTGATTAAAAATTATTTATTGTTTTTAATATTTTCATTTTCTTATTTTCCATCAAATTTGCCTGATTTGAAGTGGGGAACAATTGATTTTATTCGACGATTAACAAAGTAAATCTTTAATGTTGTTTTAAACAATTTGAAATAAATGAAAGCAATTTTAACAATCGGAATGCCTGTATTTAATGATATATTATTTATTGAGCAGTCGATTCAAAGTATACTAAATCAAAGCTTTAAAGATTTTATTTTTATTCTTTCAGATGATGGGGCTACTGATGGAAGTGCTGAAATTTGTTTAGAATATGCAAAACAAGACTCTAGAATTAAATATGTTAAGCAGAAAAATAATTTAGGTATTTCAAAAAATATGGAATATTTATTAGAACAATGTGAAACGGAGTTTTTTATGTGGGCAGGAGATGACGATTTATGGAGTCCTGACTATTGCGAGATACATATTGCTAATTTAAAATCTAATTCACATGCAATTGTTTCATTTGGGAGCTTTCAATTAATAGATGAGGACAATCGAGCTCTTGGCGAAGTTTTAGACATTGATTATGCAAATAAAGATAAATTAAAGCGAGTTCTTTATTTTATTAGAAATTCTAATGATGCTTTTGGTTATGGGCTATTTAGAACTCAATTAATTAGAGGGGTTCGATTTCCAGTTTGGAAATGGCCAAATAAAAAATCCGCATACAATAATATTTATCCTTCACTTTGTTTTTACCTGTTAAAAGGTCAATATATTCATTTTAATAAGGAAGTTTTATTTTACAAAAGAGAAAAAACTCAAAAGAACACGAATCACTTAATAGCAGGTAGTGGTAACGGAATCAAAGAAACAATTGCCTATTGTTTAAGGAGGCTCAATCTAGTCATATTTACATTTGCACAGGTAGCGAAAATTAATTTCCTGCTCGCGATTTTTATTTCACCTTCTTTAATTTGGAATTGGTTTTTTATTTCAATGTTTTCACAAATTAATTTAGCGCTTCGTTCATTTTACAGAAAAAATACGCTGTAGTTCTAATAAAGACTAAATTAATAGTCATTTTATAGATTAAAGAGGTACTTTTTAATTTTAAAAAAGGATTTTATTAATCGTGATTTAACTTTTAAACTATTCCAAATACTTATTTTCGTAAACAAATGAAAAAAGTCCTCATTCTCGGTATTTATCTCGAGCCAGTCGAGAGACGACTTTCCTCCCTATGTTTCTGTGGGCGCTGTATTGAGTGAATCGAAATATGGCTTGAGACCCTTCAATTGTTGTGGCTTTACAAGTGATCCGTTTAAGCGGATTGTATCGAGTCCTGCTGTTTTTTTCATGTCAACACCATTTCACATGGTTATACCCAATATAATCGTAAAAAATAAATAGTTTTTATGGTTATAACCTATAAAAATAAAATATTTTAATCTATATTTGTGCTTATAAACTTAAAAAATGATCAAGCGAACCTTATATCTCGATAAGATTAAAGAATTCATAGATAAACCTTTTATTAAGGTCATATCAGGCATCCGACGATCTGGGAAATCAAGTATTCTGCTCTTGTTAAAAGATGAAATTCTTCACAGAGGTGCGCAAGAACAGCAAATTCTACTGATCAATTTTGAAAGTTTTAATTATTCGGAAATCAAAACTGGTGAACAACTTTACACCTTTATAAAACAACAGATAAATCCTAGTAAGAAGTCGTACATTTTATTGGATGAAATTCAAGAAGTTGTAGGATGGGAAAAGGCAGTGAATTCATTTATGCTCGATTTCGATGCTGATGTATATATCACAGGATCTAATTCGCACTTATTATCATCTGAATTGGCCACTTTCTTAGCTGGAAGATATGTTGAATTTCAAATTCAAACACTTACATTTCGGGAATGTCTTAGCTTCAATAAAGAACTTCAAAACAGTACTAAAAGTAAACTTGAAAAATTTGAATACTTTTTGAGAATTGGCGGATTCCCAGTACTTCACACGTCTAACTATTCAATAGAATCTGCTTATAAAATTGTTTTTGATATTTACTCTTCAGCTATCTTACGAGATACTATTCAACGGTATAAAATCAGAGATGTAGAATTGTTGGAGCGCATTGTAAAATATGTGTTTGATAATATTGGTAATAGTTTTTCCGCGAAAAATGTGGCGGATTATTTTAAAAGTCAACAGCGAAAAATAGATTTAAATACGGTTTATAATTACCTTAACGCGTTGGAAAGTGCTTTCATTATACATCGAATTCAACGTTATGATGTTAAGGGGAAGGAAATATTGAAGACACAAGAGAAATATTTTGTGAGTGATCCAGCACTTATTTACGCAGTTATGGGTTATAAAGACAGAATGATTTCTGGGATTTTAGAGAATATTGTATTATTAGAATTATTAAGCAGAGACTACAATGTGGCAGTTGGCAAGGTCGGCACAAAAGAAATTGATTTTATAGCGACTAAAGGGAATGCAAAATTTTACATTCAAGTTGCCTACATGTTGCCTGACGAAAATACAGTTGATCGGGAGTTTGGTACCTTAATAGAACTAAAGGACCATTACCCAAAATATGTTGTAACAATGGATTCAATATGGACCGACACAATTGAGGGAGTAAAACATGTTCATATTGCCGACTTTCTTTTAATGGAAAATTATGAGTGATAAAAAAATGAAAAAACTCCTCATTCTCGCTTACGACTTTCCTCCTTATGTTTCTGTGGGCGGCTTAAGGCCTCATGCATGGTATAAATATTTAAAAGAATTTGGAGTAGAACCTATTGTGGTTACCCGCCAGTGGGGAAATTTTCATGGAAGTCACCTGGACTATATTTCCGAGGGAAGTTCGGATCAGCCGATATTGGAAGAAAGTGAAATTGGCACCATCATTCGTGCACCTTACCATCAAAATGCCGCAAATCGCTTGATGCTCAAACATGGTGAAAGTAAATTTAGATTTTTGAGAAAATCAATAACTTTCTATTATGAAGTCTTACAGTTTTTTAAAGTCGTTGGTCCAAGAGCAAGTACTTACAAAACTGCAAAGCAGTATTTAAAAAGTAATAGGGTAGATGTAATTATTGCTACAGGTGACCCCTTTGTTTTGTTTTCCTATGCTGCAAAACTTAGTAAAGAATTCAATACCCCGTGGATAGCCGATTATCGTGACCCTTGGAGCCAGAGTTTTAGTGCAAAAAAGAGAGATTTTCAGCGTGTCATCGATTATGTTTTTGAGCGTTATTTCGTCAAAACTGCTTCGTCAATTGTTACCGTAGATTTATTGTTTAAAATAAAACTTTCTCAAATTTTCCCTGAAAAAGAAATAAATATTATTCCAAATGGATTTGATCCAATGAGTATAGGTGATGCTTTAAAGATATCTCAAAGTGGTGAGCAATTAACCTTTTCTTTTATAGGGACAATTTATTTGTGGCATCCATTTGAAAGTCTACTCACAGGATTTTCAAATTTTATTTTAAAGCATCCAGAATCAAATATTTCTATAAAGTTTTATGGAATTAATAAATTAGAAATTTTTAAAAAAATATCCGAAGACAAATTCCCTGAATTGAAAGACAAAATATTCTTTATCCAACAAATTCCAAATGATGAATTATTGAAGATTCTTTCAAAAGATAATGTTTTAATCTTGTTCAACTATTTTCAATTTACAGGAACTAAAATATTTGATTATTTGGGCATTAAAAGAAAGATTTTATTGTGTTTTGAGGATGATAAAGAAGCAAAGAAATTAAAGGATCTTTACTATTTTAAAAATATTGAAATAGAAGATTGCCCTCAAATTGACATTATCAATCAAACCAATTCTGGAATCATCGTAAAGGACAGCGCTCACTTATTGACCGTCTTAGAGGAATTGTATGCAGAATTTCAAGCTACTGGTCAAATCGCTTGTGATTCTCATGGTGTTGAAAAATATTCGCGTAAAATCCAAGTAGAACGCTTGGCGGAACTTATTAAAGGGGTCGAACCTTTGTAGTTAGGGGTTGGGAGCGATTTGCCTTATCAATAATAAAATCCTCCCCCCTTAATCCTCCAAAGGGGGAAACTTTAATACTCCCGTTATTAAAATTCAATAATTAATCCTAATTCTTTGCAAAAAAAATCAGCCGGCCCGAGAGAATAGTTTTAATTCTTTATTATAAAAGTGATTCATTTTTTTAGGTTATTTATTAAGTTAATTAAAATTTGGAGACCATCGTTCTAGGCTCCATATCAAAAAAGTAATTACTTTTAAACCATGATTGTCATTATAGATTATAAAATGGGGAATATTTTTTCAGTGCAAAAACGCTTGGAGAAATTAAATCAGGAATTTATTGTCAGTGCTGACCCAGCTATAATTGCAAAAGCAGATCGTTTGATTTTGCCAGGTGTTGGTCATTTTGCTGTCGCCATGGAAAACCTTCGAAATACAGGCCTCATTGAGGTATTAAATCAAGCGGTCTTGATAGATAAAATCCCAATACTCGGAATTTGTTTGGGAATGCAATTGATGTGTACTTATAGTGAGGAAGGGAATTGCAAGGGTTTGGGTTGGTTTGATGCTGAGGTGGTAAAATTTAAATTTGAAGACAGCCTGCGATTTAAAGTGCCCCACACCGGTTGGAATACCATTTCTATTGAAAAAGAATCTCCATTGATGCAGCATATCCCTGTTGATTCCGAATTTTACTTTATCCATTCCTATTACATGCAAGTGAAAAATAAAAGCGATGTGTTGAATTATACAGATTATGGGATAAAATTCGCTTCGGCTATTTCGAAAGATAATATTTATGGATTTCAATACCATCCTGAGAAAAGTCATGATATTGGAATGCTTTTATTGAAGAATTTTGTTAATATGTAAATCGGAGCTAGAGGTTAGAGGCTAGACATAGAGGACAGACGCAGAGGAGACTCCAGCTCCAACGTCAACTCCAACTCTAACCTCCAACTCTAACTCCAACACCAACTCCAACACCAACACCAACACCAACTCTAACTCTAACTCTAACCTCCAACTCTAACCTCCAACTCTAACCTCCAACTCTAACCTCCAACTCTAACCTCCAACTCTAACCTCCAACTCTAACCTCCAAGTCAAAATCTATTTCTCAATCAAAAAAAAATGAGACATGAATAATATTGTAAAAAAAAGTACTAACTTAATTAAAGCAAAATTTATAACCTACACCAATCAACCAATTACCCGAATGAAAAGTTTCAAGGAATTAAACGTTTATCAAGACAGTATCACATTTGTCACAAAAATATATGGCCTTACTTCACAATTTCCAAAAAGTGAATTGTTTGGCATTACCAATCAAATTAGAAGATCTGCCGTTTCAATTCCATCAAACATTGCGGAGGGATCGGTACGTAATCACCCGAAAGAACATATTCAGTTCTTATACATTGCGCTAGGTTCTGCAACTGAGTTAGATGCTCAACTTGAAATATCGTTTCGTTTAAAATTTATTACTTCTGAAGAATATCAAACTACATCAACTTCTATTGAATCCATTTGTCGTATGTTACAGGGAATGATTAAATTTCAAAAATCAAAACTAATAGCCAAAACACCAAGACCTCTAACCTCCAACTCTAACCTCCAACTCTAACCCCTAACTCTAACCTCCAACTCTAACCTCCAACTCTAACCTCCAACTCTAACCTCCAACTCTAACCTCCAACTCTAACCCCCAACTCTAACCTCTAAAATATGCTCCGTCCCCGTATCATTCCCGTGCTTTTACTCAAAGGAAATGTCCTGGTGAAAACGATTGGATTTAAAAACCCAAAATATATAGGTGATCCAATCAACGCTGTGAAAATCTTTAATGATTTAAGAGCAGATGAATTGGTTTTTCTTGATATTGATGCAACAAAAGAAAAGCGAACGATTTCTTTAGATTTTATAAAAGATATTAGCGAGGAAGCAAATATGCCTTTTGCTGTCGGTGGTGGAATTCGATCCTTGGACGATATTCGCAATATTATCAGCGCAGGAGCCGAAAAGGTGATTATTAATTCTTATGCCATCGAAAATCCTGATTTCATTTCAGAGGCTGCAGCAGCATTTGGCTCTTCCACTATTGCCGTATGTATCGATGTTAAAAAAAGTTTGTTTGGCGGCAAGAAAACTTGTAGTTGTGGAGGTTCAAAAGCAAGCAGCTTTTCACCCATTGAATTGGCCAAAATGATGGAAGAAAAAGGGGCAGGAGAAATTATCATTCAGTCTATTGAAAAAGATGGGGAGATGAAAGGGTATGATCTTGAATTGGTGAAGCAAATTTCAGAGGCAGTTTCTATTCCTGTAGTTGCCCTTGGAGGTGCTTCAACGATGCAAGATTTGAAAGATGGATATGAAATTGGATTTGCCAACGGCCTTGCTGGTGGAAGTATGTTTGTTTATCAAGGTGCAAAAAGAGGGGTATTGATTTCTTATCCTGATAAAGAGGAGCGATTTATTTCTATTGTTCGTTAATACTTTCTATATTTGACCAATGAAAATCGCTAATTATCAACAATGTAAGAGATGTGTCATGGATACCAGTGATCCAGAAATTTATTTTGACTTGGAGGGAAATTGCAATCATTGTTCAGAATTCATCGAAAAAAGATCCTTATTTAATTATCGTGGTGCAGCAAGCGATTTGCTTTTTTCGCAAGAAATAGCAAGAATCAAAAAAGAAGGCCAAGGAAAGTCTTATGATGCTATTATTGGCTTAAGTGGTGGCATTGACAGTTCCTTTGTAGCGCATGTATGTCAGAAAGCTGGTTTGCGTTTATTAGCGGTGCATTTGGACAATGGATGGAATTCAGAAGAGGCAGTTCAAAATATCAGGAATATTGCGCGTAAACTTAAAATCGATTACGAAAGTTATGTTTTGGATTGGGAAGAATTCAAAGACTTGCAAGTAGCATTCTTAAAAGCGGCTGTCCCAGAGGCAGATACTCCCACTGATATTGCGATTTTAGCTGCACTTCACAAGGTAGCTTCCAATTATGGGGTGAAGAATATTATTTCTGGAGGTAATTTTGCTACCGAAGGGATTCTCCCGGGAGCATGGCATTACAACGCTAAAGATTTGAGGTATTTTAATCACATTCAAAAAACCTTTGGAACAAAGAAATTGAAGCATTTCCCTAAATTCGGTTTCCTAAAGGAAATGTACTATAAGATTTTCAAAGGAATCAAAATGGTTTATATCTTGAATCATGTTTCTTATGTAAAAGACGAGGCTATTTCATTTTTAGAGAAGGAATTGGATTGGAAATATTATGGAGGTAAACATTATGAATCTTTATACACAGGTTTCATTCAATCTTATTACCTCTTCACTAAGTTTGGGATTGATTATAGAAGGGCAACACTTTCTTCTCAAATTTGTACGGGAGAAACTACGCGTGATGAAGCCTTACTTATTTTAGAGACCTTGCCCTTTTCAGATGATAAAGTAGTTGCAGAGAAAAAATACATTGCAAAAAAGCTAGGCCTGACTTTAGAAGCAATGGAACTTATTTTCGCTACACCAGCACACTGGTACACGGATTATCCTAATGATAAGAAACGCTTGGGCTTTATCTATAACTCCTACAGAAAAATCTTTAAAAAGGAGAAGCTAGCCAGTTTCTAGACAATCAAGATGAATCTTGATTTTTCTAGCAATTACAACAATTTCAAATAATCTTGATTATTTCCCTCTTCCTGCGCCGGTCTTAACCGCTGCTACTTTTTTCATAGCTGCTGGTTTAGCTGATTTTTTGGGAGCTGCAGTGGTTTTTACCGCTGCTTTCTTAGGAGCTGCTTTTTTCGGAGCATCTTCTTTTTTAGCTTTTGAA
>Ga0304728_1001385_pt1 | contig 17283 bp, 30 predicted proteins | sample C_130625_MF_Meta_FD_190476 | JGI IMG/M metagenome (GOLD analysis project Ga0304728, IMG submission 190476) | Freshwater microbial communities from Lake Croche, Canada to study carbon cycling - C_130625_MF_MetaG (v2) (version 2) | ecosystem: Environmental > Aquatic > Freshwater > Lake | place... | reverse complement strand
TATAGTAAATATCATAGTTATTATACTATCAGATAGAAATGCCCAAAATGATACAGCAAAAGGGAATAGTACATTTTCTACTCCATAATTATCTATCTCATAGACATAGAATGAAAGTATTAAACCTATCCAAAAACCCATACATAAACAACACTTATATAAGTTATTTAGGATGGGGAACACTGCCGAGGTTTTGGCTCTAAAAGTGTTTAAAATTGTTCCATATTTTAAAATTAAACAGATACCAATAGCAGAAGAAATATAAAAGGTGTACATTAGTCCTTTATATTATCATTTAGAAAATTCTTGAGAATAACTAATTCTGTCTTGGTCAAAACCACTTCACCTTCATAATCATCTGTGAGTGTAAATTTGTTATCATCTACCTCAGTTAATACTGGGCAGCAGGTATTCTGACCACAGAGCATGAATTTGATTTTTTCTTTGCGATGATTTGTAATGTCCATGAAATTATTTACTATAATACCACATAATTTTCAACGGTCAATATAAATTTTTACGGGAGTTTTGGTCAAATTTAACCAATTATCACTACTTTAATAGAATCTGTATCCATCGGTTCGTTGAAAGATACCGTGGTTTCATTGTCTGAAATATTAGTTATGGTACTTATTATATTTTCATTGTTTTGATTATATAAATTAACAATTATATTCCTTGTGTTTAGTGCATGGGTGACAGTATAATCTAGATCTACACCATTACCTATGAGAAATACCTTTCGAGTTAAGTTGCTATTACCCCCTACTATAGTCCCTGTAACCTGAAGATTGCCTGTAATTGACAAATCCCCATCCATTGTACCACCATTTGCATATTGAACTGCATTAGTACCACCACCACTCTCGAATAAGTGAGCCATTTTTAGATTATTCTCTTTATTTTCTCTACTAAATTTATCGGCTATCTCGAACAATTCCTTTCTAGCGGCATCTGAATGGTAGCTAAACAACCTCTTTATTCTAGGGTCGTCTCTATTTTTATCTAATAGTGATATGATAGCTTCTTCGTCTATAGTTGAAGAGGGAGTTTTATCAATTCCTGTGGCTCCAGTCTCGGTATCCTTCAGTGTATCTACATATGATACAGTAGGATTATTAGAATCCTTATTTGCATCTGTATTGATTTCTGATTTTTTTAACAAATCTAGATAATCCGGAGCAACAACCGGGGTAGTGCTGTCTACAGGACCTTCTACTTTTTTATCAATTATTTCAATAGTAGGAGTTATGTCCGAAACCGGTGCATTTTGCACTACAGTTTTAACTTCCTTAGGTACTACTGGTGCATCTTTTTTGACAATTTTATTACTTTTAGTATTTGACTTGTTTCTAGGATTTGTATTAGGAGTACTAGTTGTTATAATATCCCTAATAGATTTTAACAAATTATTACTTATTTCTTCTTCTTTGTTTCTGGTGTCTATTATTTCTTTTTGCTTGACACTAGGAGCACTAGTGTTTATAATATTCTTAATAGATTTTAACAAATTATTACTAATCTGCTCTTCTTTAATCTTAGTATCTACTATAAAATTTGTTATACTTTCTGGAGTTATTCCTAAGTTATCAATTTTTATAATATTATGAGAAGATTCTAATAAAACATACTTATTATTATTGTATGTTAATACAGGTTTATCTTTCCAGTACCCTATACGTTCAGACACGATAGTAGAACCATCTGTAATTACATGAAATAAATTATCAATTACCTTATAAGAATAATAAGGAATTACAGATTCATCTACAGTGGTTTTTATTATTTCTTCGTTTTTTAGTAGCAAAAGAGTACTTGTTAAGTGTTTTGCTAGTATGTCGTCCATTATTTTATTTATTTTATATTACCATTTAAATATAGATAGATTCAAATAAATAACTTTATGTTTGATAGAGATTCTAGAATAATGTGGGAAAATTTCCTAGCTAAAAGTTATAATAAACCATTATTAGAAAATAATGCAATACAAGGAATGGATATAGCTCCCGGTCTTGGATCATTAATCCAACTGTTGGATATGGGTACTGGAGATGATAAAACAGAAGATGAACAAAAGCCAGAAAAGACCGAAATCGTCCCAGATGAAGCTGAAGAAGAAATATCATTTAAAGAAGCATTTAATGATGTAAATGCCATTGCAAGAAAAGTAAGTCCGGAAAGAGTCGCTAAATGGATGGGGGATGCACATGCAGAAAGGAACTATCCAAATTATAAAAAGATGACTCCGGAGCAAATTGCAAAATATCAAGCTCATAAATCATCGAGACCAATTTTACATAAAGCTAATGTAGGAGTTTTTGAAATTGTAAACAATAATGGAGATACTATCAAAACCTATGACCTCGAAGGGTACAAGAAACTTTTGATGCAGAGACCAAATACACTTTTAACTACCAACGAAAAAATGGAGAAAAGCGGAGGAGCATCCCAACAATTTTATAATACAACTCTACCGGCAATCATGGGTATAGCTGTCAACGAAACCACTGGTGACCTTATTGTAGTTAATACTTGTCCATCAGCAGATGAATGTAAGAATGACTGCTATGCAAGAAAAGGTAATTACATTAAAAATAAAGCGGTATCAATTAATCAACAGAGAATATTAAATTATATACTAAATGATTACGAAGGTTATAAGGACGAATTGAAGGCAGCATTGCATTTAAATTATATCAAAAATAGAAAGTCTGGGATCCAGACTGTACTTCGATTTAATGATTCTGGGGATATGTTATCCTACAAATATTTCCAGATGGCAGCAGATCTTGCTCGTTCTATGCCAGAGATTACCTTTTATGGATATACCAAATCGGTAGCAGTAGCAAAGTCTGTAAAGCTTCCTGATAATTTCATCATGAATTATTCGATGGGCGGAAAGGAAGATGCAGCAATAAGTCCGGAAGATAAGCAGTCCGTAATTATATATCCTGATAAAGTCATGGATGTAACGGGAATCAATCTGAAAAAATTGATTACCAAAGAATGGTATATAGACGATGAAGTCAATTTGAAGAAGAGTATCTCTAAGAAATTTAATATACCCCTTAATGTAATATTTACTGTAAAGGAAGTACAGGGAAGTGGTAATCTGCAATTACCACAGGGTGCAGTAATAGTTAAGTTACCAGACGAAAATATAGGTAATCACCCAGCAGAGCAGATCATTGATGTACTACAGAAGGATCCCACCAAACCTGCAAAGAAACTTGCAGAAACAATGGCTAACATTATTAAGTCTAAGAATGTTTATGTAGGGGGTCAAAGAGGAATTGTTCAGTTCAAGGAAATAGTGTCTCAATACTTCAAGATAGATCCTAGATCTTTATTGACAATGGATGAATTATATAAAACCTCGATTGGAAAAACCAATGAATATAATGTTATAGTACTACCCGGAGAATCTGATCTGTCTGCTAGTAGAAAAGATGTTCGTACTACTTATTTGTTTTTACACTAAATAAATTTATGCAAAGAACCGAATTTAAACTTCTTCAGGAAGCATACTCTAAAGTAAACGAAAATAAAAAGCAATCACATCACAATGATGGGGTACGCTTAACTTCTAGAGAAGTCAAACAAATCCAAAATGCTATTCATTCTAATAGTATCTTGGGTGGTATTACAAAAGTATTCAAACCCAATGACTTTGTAAAACCCTTATCGGAAGTATTGGCGAGTGTAGGTTTTGAATTGGACACCCCGATCCCCGGCTTCCACGGAAGCTACGGAACCGGCGCAGGAGCAGGTCCGGAAACTAGGTTACTGAGATTGAGGAAGAAGGACCATACTAATGCTGATCCTTATACAGATCATCCTTTAGTATCTGACAAATATCAGATTAATGTGACCTCCTCTTGGTTGGGAAGACCAAATCAAGATGAACAATCATACGAAAAGCCGATGTATGAAATCATTGCTTATCTTAATGTCTAAGAAACTTCCGCATTAGTTAGATAGGCATAACCCTCGTCAAATTCATGACGAAGAGGTTTCAAGTATATTGTAGAATCTGTATACACATCTCCATCCACCATAACTGTAGATTTAGAGGACAATTTACATTTCACATGAAACAATGAAAGGTAATTAGTATATCTACGAAAAGCTCTATATTCCTTTTCGTCTACTATGATTACATCACAGGAGCGAACTTCGGAAATAATTTCGATGGTATAGTCAAACCTGAACTGGCGAAGTCTAAACGAGGTCTTTTTACTGATATCTTTATAGATAGGTTTATATCTAATAATCCGGTTATGTTTAGTTACGATATATATTGGATACGACTTACTGGTGATATATACTTTATCTCTACCTTTAATGTTTAACTTAATAGTAAATGAATTAATATAATCAATATAACTTTGTATTTGATTTTTAATCTCTTCGTTTGCCACTACTATCTTCATTAAGGAATTATAACAGCATTACAAAACTAGTCAATTAAATTCTTTGAATTGGAATAACTAATAGTATGTATTCCAAGTTTGATATCTTAGTAGAATCTATACTAAAGAAATGTAATGATGTTATAGAAGAGGCCGTATCTACGTTACGTCCCGGCGAGAGTCAACATCAACTTAGTACTCGATTATCTAAAGGATTGGTTAACGAGGGGGATTTTGTGAAGGTGATGGCAAGCAACAAACTTAGAGCAGTGGAAGCAACGAGTGGTCAGGAAAGACAGAAGAAGGACTTTATAGTATTCACCCATCAGAAAGACGCAAAAGGAAAACCCATCAAGGCATGGGTTGATCTACCAGAAAATGCAAACTCTAGAAATTATGCCAATACCGTAGAATCCAAAGGTTTGAAAATAGTTAATGGTAATCTATTAATAGAACTAATAGGAGTAGGATACCACAACGGTTGGTTATTCTCCAAAGCTAATTACATTTCATTCGACGACGGGGATGCAATGCAATTTATAAAAGCCTCAAAACTCCGAGACTACGTGCAGAAAAAATTGAACGAAATCGTCCCCGGAGCTAAATTAGAGAATATCAAGCAAATAATAGATAATCCAGAAACAAACAGATTATTCCCCGAAACCCAATCTGCCAGAGATGCAGTATTCCCAAGTATATTCAGAAGATCCGCAGATAGATCACCGGATCCGAAAAATCTAAAAGACGCAATCACCAGAGTTCCGTGGAGCGAAGTAGTAAGAGAAGCAGGATCAGTACTAAGATTCAAAGTCTAAGTTAATAGTGTTTCTATTCTGTTAAGATCAGAATACTTCATGTTCCAACAATCAGCATGGACAATAAACCCATTGTCCCCGTCTTTACTACCCTTAAGTAGTTTTCTGGAATTCTTATAATATTCTTCTTTAGAATAACAACCCATAAGGTATACCTTACTAGGTAAGCGTTCACCCTTGTGCCACAAGACACGGGTAAACACATAATAATCACAATTCTGTTTAGTATTGTAATCCGCTACACTACACTCATAATAATCTTTCGGTATTACTGAAGTTCTTTTTGACTTCACCTCGAACCGTATACCGTTATGAATAATATCGTAATTGTAAGTGTTATTAGAATCCTTATTATTAAGGAATACTTTAAATGCTTCTTCTCCTACAAATCCAGTAAGATTACCTTCACCTTTTAATATAGAATTATTCAGAGTACCCAGAGACTTGGCTTTTAATAGAGAGTAATAAAGAATACTATTTGTAATAGGTATTTCCACCATGAAGTATTATAACATAAAAGTTATACAAGGTCAAGAATTTTCCTTAAGGAAAAAACTCCCAAAAATTTTGAAAAATATTTTTGGCATCCCCCCCTCCCCCCTCCTCATGATTCTTACGCATAGAGTAACATTAAAATACCCTCACCCGTGCGATTATGCTTGTGTATAGGAGAGCAGTGCTGTACACTAGAGGTGTCGGGCGGGGTGCAGCCCAGTGGCTCCCGGTAAGTGGGGGTGCCTTGCGCCGTAGGCATGATGCATCTACGGCAAGTCCCCCGCCCGATCAAGGGGGGGGGGTCACCGACCGACCGACCGACCGACCGACCGACTGACTGACTGACTGACCGACTGGTCAGCGACTAAGGCCCGCAAGAGGTGTACTGCTCAACCAAGATGCCGCCGTCTTGAATACCTTTGTAGGTGAAGCTGGTAGGGTACAGCCTGTTACCGCGATGCTTGGCAAGCTCCTTGGAGTAAAGAGCACCGAATGCTTTGTTGCCTAGTTCCTCCGTGACTGTGGCCCCTTTGATGGGGACGAAGTACGTTACCGTGTCACCGTACTCTTGCATCCCCGTGGAGCGAACCGTCCGATTCTTCCAGTTGATAGAGGTGGCAGTGGCAGGGGCAGTGGCAGGGGCAGTGGTGTTGTTTGTCATACGAGAAAGAAGATACACCATCACTGGTAACAGGTCAACACAAAGATGAATAAAAGATAATCCCCGTTTAGTGAAACGATAAGCTACCCTACACGGCTCGTGGGTGTAAGCAAGGTGGTTATACCCGACAGGGCAGTAGGGCCTAGCTGGTGGGCTTTCTAGGTAGGCTAATGACGAGTTTATAGTAAAGAGGTTTGCCGTTTATTTAAGCGGTGAACTTCCAGAGGTCGCGACCTCATCAGGGTAAAAGAAAACCCCCAAGGTTTCCCTTGGGGGTAGTGAGGGTGGGGTCTTACCTCCGTTCCCAGCCGCAGGGCAGGCAGAGGAACCTGTGGTGTACCCCGTTTTCGTTGACGACCACAACGTCCCCGACACTCAGGGAAGCACCAGTATAGTTCTTTAGCAGGGCCTGATCCTCCTCAGAGTGAGACTCCACAGGAGCATTCGTCAGGTGGAACATCTTCTCTGCGAGAGCTTCGAGGTTCCCATCCTCTGGGGATTCCAAGAATGCCTTGAAGACAATCGTGCGCTTTAGTGTCCAGTCCCCGACGAAGTTACGCTGGGGGGCAAGAGGGTTGAAGACTTGGCGAAGGAAGTAAACGAAGTTGTGTTTTTTCATACGAGAAGAATATATTGTGTTTCTTGTCAAACGATTTAGTTCCGCATCTTCAGAATGTCAGCGTAATACATCATGTCGAGTTCAGCATGAGCAAGCTCCCGCTCCAAGCCTTTCAGTTCCATGATCGCATCCAAAATGCGATTCTCATCACCAGCTTCCAATGCCTCCGCTTTTTCCTTCACCCAAAAATCAACGTCAAACTTGAGGTTGGTGACGTTGTTGAACGCTTCAATGTATTTCATTTTTACCGTGCCAGTGGGGATCGTTTGATTTGTCATACGAGAAAGAAGATACCGGGTTTATCGTTTCTTTGCAAGACTATTCTCCCACTTTTGATATTCACGGCAGGGAGCCTCCGTGTTCCCCTTTGAGGGAGGGACTGCCCCGTGAAGCTAAGACTACATCATCCCGCAGCACCCGCAGCAGGGGGCATCCTCGCACTTACCAGCAGCGTTCTGGTAGTACTGCCGCCCAGAAGAGAATGCCATATCACCAGCGTCTTCGTAGTCCCCGTACCCGTAGTCTTCCTGATCAGATTCGATCTCTTCCATCACTGAAACGATAGACTCGATCTCCGCTTGCTTCAGGTTGTTGTTGGATGAAGCATTCACTGCTCGCAGCAGAGACGCAGCATTCTCCGAGGGGACTTCCCAGCTTTCCATCACCATCAGTACTTCTTCGATTAGGTGATCAAACCCAAGGTGAGAAACGATTTTGTAGTGGGCATCAATCGCATTGATCAGGTCAGGCAGAGCTTTAATGTATTTCATAGGTAAGAAGATTAGCAGGTTTACTATTAACTGGCAAGACTTAGTTTAGGACGACAACGTCCACTTGGTGACCCGAGATGTATGCTCCGTAGCCGTCGATACCTTCTTTTTCCAAGACGTTGATGGCATTCCATACTGCTAGGTGTTGACTGATAACTCCGAACATTACACTACATCCTTTTTTATTTGTGTAAATGTGAACTCCGTTAAGGATGACTCTGAGCCGTGCATTGGGCTTGATTGGCGTATTAGGTTTTCTCATAACGTAGTAGAAGATACACTAGTCAACGTAGGATAGCAAGCTCTTTTTGTGTTTACCGTTTCTTTTGTACCCTTTGGTATTTTTGTGTATCATCTTCGCATCCCGATTACCAAAGCGAAGAGTCTTCTCGTAGGTCTTGAAACCGTCCGTAACTGTATTATTTTTCATGGTGATTACTTGGAGATGAGTTTAACTGCGCCGTAGAAGGCAAGGAAGAGTAGGATAACTGGGGAGAAATTCCAGAGGATTTTGGCGAAGACTTCAAAGGTCAAAGATAGCGCATCAAGTGGGGACAGTTGGATTAAAGCGAGGTTTGTCATACGAGAGAGAATATACAGTGCCGGTCAGTTTATTGCAAGAAGAAGTTTATAGTAAACACGTTTTTCTTTTATCGGATCGTCTCTCTCCCCACCACCACGAAGGGGAGAGAGACTCCCATGCATCACACTTTCATCCTGAAAATATTCAGTGAATCGAAGTCCGAGAGGTGGGTCTCTGCGATGTCTTCCCAGTCAACCTGCCCCAGTCCCTGAAGGGCAAAGTCTTTTGCGATACCATCAGGGAGGTTGTCTACCCCCGAGATCTCCCATACGAGGTCTTCAAAGCCTGTTGCTAGGTCTCCCTTGAAGTCGTTGTAGTCAAAGTCCTCTGAGAAGTCTTCCTCCTCCGTATGAAGGTTCTCCACCGCATCTTTCACCATTTCATAGAAGGTGTCTGAGTAGTGGAGGTTCGTGTTCCAAGTTTCGTAATTCGTGTAGCCGTTGTAGGTTTCTTTTGTCATAACGTGGGGAATTCTATCAGGTTTACTGTTTACTGTCTAGGGGAAAGTGCGCGAACCGCTTTGATTATTGCTGATACATCTTCAAACTCAAGGTGACCAATAACATCTGAGAACCCAAGGGATTCGTCGTAGATGATTATCCCTTTATTGTCCAGCAGGGCAACCTCAAACAGCCCTTCTGAACCCCCGTAGGAGAACGAGTGACTGATGATAGACAACTGGTAGCCATTGTCGAATTTTAAGAACTTGTGATACCCTTTCAGTCCTTCAGAGAGATTTTTGAATGTGGTTTCCATAGGTGAGTAGATTAACAGGTTTCTTATTTCTTTGCAAGCATTACCGCTTCAGGCGAAGCTTCAGTTCAGCCTTCACTACCTTTGCAGTGTCCCCCTTCCAAGGGGAGGCATTGTTCAGGAAGTAAAGGACAACCGACCGACCCGTGTCAGCATAGTACATATCTTTGATGCTGTCCAGATTGAACATTGCGTCCAAGTAGGGACGAGCCGCGAAGTTGACCTTCGCCCAATCGTTAGCGATGATGAGGGCTATGTCAGAGATGGTGAGAGAAGAGAGGTTTTTCATACGTTTTAGATTCTAGCAGGTTTTTAGTGATTAGCAATAACTTTCTTTAGATGTCGAAGATGTTCAGGTTTCTTGTTTCTTGTCACTAACAAACTTCACAGCCATTGCTGAGACTGAGAGTTGATCTGCCATACATGGTATTTGCCTTCTTGTTTCTGTACCACACCCCCGTAGATGAGAGTGTCAGCGTATTCGAGTGCTTGGATTTCCGAGGCGAAGGAGGTGAGGTAGGTGAGCATGGTGTTTTTGTGTTTACTGTTTCAACTGACAAGAAGAGAATAGCAGGTTTACCGCATCAGGTCAACTGCATTCCTTATTATTGCCTCAAAGCTTCCCAGATGACGATACAGCCCGAACAGGTGATGGTTCACATCAGACGAGCCGATCTCGTTGTACATTCCGCTTTCCTGCATATCAACCACCGTTGCTTTCCGAACCCAACCTTTGTAATTGGGAGAGAGTTCACGATATTCGTTCATTACAGCTTGGAAGGATTCCGTCGTGTTTGGTAGGTTTGTCATACGAGAGAGAATATATCAGGTTTCTTGTTTACTGTCGAGAATTAAACACAAATATCGTTTATGAATTGCAGGAACGTCATGTGGTCTGCAACCGAACATTCCATGCTAGGCTTTGCTAGGCGTTCGTAACCGTAGTAAGTATCACACACACCGATGGTTTCGTCTTCCCTAGTCTGCTGGTCAGCATAGGCATCTGCTTCGTTCTCTGAGTAGAAGACTTTGCCTGTGTAGGTCTTCTCTGTTTCTGTGTGGTAGGTGATGAGGAAGAGGTGAGTGTAGAGGGTGGTTTTCATTACAAGAGCAGTATTGCACACTACACCGGAGACTGCAATCATAATCGCTATTAACTTAGACGATTTATTTTCTTGTTTTTTGACATGAAAGTGTATACACTAGAGGTGTCGGGAGGGTTGGAGTCTTCCGCAAAGGTCTGCTATAGCAGACTGACGAGGGGATTGTTGTCCGTTATAGCAGACTAGCACCCTCCCTACACCTCCAGTGTAATAAGAATTCGTATTCTTGTCAAGAAATACCGATCACTATAAAAACAAGCTGCCCTTCCATCATCCGCACATACGGAGTGGAAGGGTGCTTTGTTATGACGCACACCGAAAGCTACATGATGGTGTTTCCGCATTTGACACTCTTGATACCATCAAGCAAGAATGTTTTGTATCCCTTGTTTCCCGCAGTGACTGAGTAGACCGTCACGCTATTAGGAACCGTGAATTTTCCGACTCCGACTACATACTTCTTGACACCAGTGCGAATGGTGTAAGACTTCTGTTCTCCATCCTTCCTGCGATAGATAACTTTGGCGAACTTACCGCTGGTGGCTTTGATGGCCGCCGCAGCATTGACTAGGACTTGTGGGGTAGTGATGTTTTCCATAACGGTAGTAGTATCTCACAGATGAATCTAAAGTACAAGGATAAAATGAATATGCACACTAATTTTTTTAGTAAGGGAGGCGATCCTCCCCGCAGTACATATTCGTTATAACAAATCGTTTTTGTAATCTATACCCATCACCTGAATGGGTTCGTGGCGTAACCATGCGTACCTTGTGGGTAAGACCATATCTCCTTCGCTGTTCATCACCGTGGCTCGAAGTAGCTTGTGTACTGGGGCATTAGGATCGACCTCAGTGTCATCCACTAACTCCTTCAGGAGGTCGTAGGACTCTGTGTCAATTCCTTTATCCAGCAGGACACCAGCTAACTTGAAGAGGAGGTTTTTGTGTTTGTCATTCATAACGCAGTTATATTAGCAGGTTTGGGGGGAACCGTCAACTATTCAGTGATCTCGTGGGCGAACTCATCATCCACGACGAAGCTGTCTGCTACGAAGAATTCGTGCTGGGCATTGTCCACACTTAGCTCTTCTGCCAACTCCTTGGCTTGCTCCAAGGACTCCGCTTGGACTTCCAACACTCCGCACCTGCTGTAACGATATGGGACTAAAAAGTTTTTCATAATTGAGTTTTTTTGGTGTTTACTGTTTCAACTGACAGGGGAGAGGGTGTGTATCCTCTCCCCTGTTACAAGGATTATTCTCCAGCCTCTTCAACTTCGCCAACCTCGATACCTTCGTCCGAGAAGTAATCTTCCATATCCCCATCGTGAACCTTATGTTTGGCAAGCTCTTCAGCCTCGTCCTCACTGTGGGCTTCCACTTCGACCGTGACAGTTTGCGTCCGAGTGATCTGCACGTTCCACTTGATGGGAGTGTTGATGTCTTCAGCCTCGTCCTCGTCCACTTCCATTGTGTCAGCATCAGGGTCTAGTTTTGTTGCCTTGTCCAAGATGGGGAAGTCCCCCGAAGGATTCTGGTGTAGAGCCATCTGATTGAACTTGTAGATGGCAGTGGAAAGGTTACTGGCTTCGATTTCGATTTCACCGTTGACAGTGTAGGAGAAGGGGAGTGTGAATTTACGCATGGTGTTTTTTGTGTTTACTGTTTCAACTGACAAGAAGAGAATATCAGGTTCTGGGGAGAACTGCAAGCACTAATTACAGCCTGTTCGTTCTAATTCAACAGGGATGGGATCAATGAATGGGAATTGCTTTTCCAAGTCTTGGATGGACTCCAGATGGCTCTCCCAGTCATGGATGGTCGTCTCGTACTGGTTGTGGCACTGAAGGATTCCTACGAGGTCAGCATAGGCACATTTGATGGCAGTGATTTGTTCAGTAGTCATATGTATTAGTCGTTGAGAGAATTGTGCATCATGCATTCAGCAGCAGCATAGTTAAGGACTTCGTTTCTGATCTTCTGCATCAGGAGGTCGAGCTTACAGAACTCCACAAGTTCAGCAGAGGTCATCTCCTCTGGAACAAGGTTCTCAATGTCGTAGGTCATGTCCTCAAGTTTGGAAGTGAGGACAGTGTCGTCGAAGTTGAATTGGTAGGTGTTTTTCATAACGAGAACATTATTACACACTCCCAGTCAGGACGCAACAACAATCGTCATTATCTTTGCATTTTCTTTTTTCTTGCAATTCTCGGTCTGCTCCTGTACACTGGAGGTGTCGGGCGGGTCATAGAGTTCTATCGTGTTCACGATAGACGGGGCGTTCACGGAACCGTGAACAAGTATAGTTCCCTCCCTACACCTATAGTGTATCTAAAAAAATAGGGGTTGTCAAGGAAAACGATTTTTCTTGACAAACAAGAAAGAGAACCTCATTTCTGAGATCCTCTTTCTTCTTGACAACCGGGGAGGGGTTTCCCCCCCCCTTCCTCTCGTCCTAGTTCAGGAGGAGATCCAGTGCCCGCTGTTTTAGCACCGCTCCCGAACCGAGGATCGCCCGCTCGAACCTCGTCTCCGCTTCAATGTTATCAGAGGCTTCAGAACGAAGCGTCCTAGTAGTGGAGAGCCGACCGACCGAGTGATGATCGACAAACTCTGTCACTGCGTTGTAAGCGTCCCATGCCGTCTTCCCATTGTTGCCCCGACCAGTGGAGAACAGGGACACAATCTGTGCTCTGCGATTCTCTGTCCGTGTGGGAACCTCATCTTTGCTGGCAGGCATCAGGGAGTTCACAAAGGCTTCCATGAAGGTTGCCGATACTTCCTTTTCAGCAAGCTGATTCATTACGACCTGAAGGTCTTCGTAGTAGGCATGAGCCAATTGGAGAACCTTTGCTGCCTCTTCCTTTTTGGACTGGTAGTTCTTGCGATGAAACACTTTGAACGTATTCGTCCGATTCCCCAGCGCAGCATTCAGCGTGTTCTGGCATACCACGCGCACTGGCGTAATCATGCCTTGCAGGGCCTTGGAGCCATCGTGGGAGGACACAAAGAGAACCCGCTTCACCGTAGTGTCGTCAGGATTGCTGTTCAAAAACAGTTTGCCTTCTAACTCCACCTGCATGAAGATCTTGCGACCTCCTGCCAGAGAACCCGCAGTATCCCAAACCGCTTGCCCCTCACCGATGATCGAGTCTGCGAAATCAAAGACTTCCTGATTCTGAATTGGCGTGTACTTTGCCGACATTACACTCAGGGGAGCAAGTGTGTCCTTGCGCCTGACGATGTAATTGTCAGGAACCTGAAGGAGTTCACCATCAACTCCCTGATGCAAGCAGGGAACCTGCTCCACTTCCCAGTCCAGCTTGGCAACCTTGATTGCCTCTGATGATGTTACCTTGGCTAGCGTTGTCTGACCCAGCTCATGCCACCCTTTGGTGACTGCTGAGAAAAATTCAACCGAGCCGTCTTCGCGAATTGTGAGATCGTGTGCCATAATGTTTTTTTTTGTTTACTGCGTTTTTTGTTTACTGCGTTTCAACCAACGAGAAGATACTACCAGAGATTTTAGTGTTTATCAAGAACTATCTCACACAATGTCGAACAAATGAGGAACCTTGATGAACAGGGAAGTCAAATAGCTTACTTCCCGACGAAAAGGATCACTCAGGTCACCATCTGTGCTGTTGACTAGATAAGGTTTACCTTTATAGGTAGCGAATGCTGGGCAGAAGTTCCCGATCTGCTCAAAAACGAGCTTCCGTTTGATAACTTTTATCGTGTTTCCTGCTGCGTCCAGTACCGAGATCGTTTGCTTTTTCATATCGGCAAACACTATCTCATCACTGCCACCGAAAAGCAACAACAAACACCATCCGGGGACATCTATTTTGATAACGAATTTCCTTGACCTCCATACAATTGTGTATTACACTAGAGGTGTCGGGGGGGTACTACACTTGGTTTAAGCTTTTTTGATAAAAAAAGACTCCATCCCTCCCAACACCTCTAGTGTACAGCCAACGGAAAAGAAAAGCAATCACAAAATTCAACAAAAAAACCGGCAATTTTTGCCTACTACCCGGCAAGAGTAAACGAGAATCCCTATCTATATAGATAAGAACCCTCGTTTACTTAAACAGAATCCTTATTTTTAACAAATAAAGATCCCCATTAACTCCCTACCTTGCTGGTCGTATACAACAACAAATGAAAAAACAACAAAGATACCACACGGCACCACCCAGCAGGGTAAGGTAATTAAAGATTTTTATCAATTCTGGTTATTCCAGAATAGATACCAATTATCACTATTAGGCATAAGACTATTAATAGTCCTAGACTTGTCCATAGACATCCTATACTCCTCCAAAGAATTGGTGGTTTTATTGTAAACCCCATTACCGTCTACGTATGTAAGCGTAACTAGATTCTCCCCAGTATCGAAATTGTTCTGTGCCCTAACATTAGTTGCAATTACTGCACCATCTGACATCATTACCCCATCACTCGTAAAGGTCGTAGTTGTATTAATCATGCTGTTACTATACCATATTCTATGCGTTCTGTCAATCACTAACGAAACTATCTTCTGTACTATTAAGGTTCCTTATTATATGTATACATACACCTATATATGCCTATGTATGTATACGCACATTGCACTTGTGCCTACACACGCTACATTCGTCTACGAGAGCTATCTTTTTTTAGCCAAGTGGCAAGCTCATTATTTAAACACGAATTTAATGCGGTCGCGACTTTATTGGAATGAAGATGACCTCCTCGTATATGAGGAGTACCCGTCGTTATAAGGTAACGATAATCGTGGTTACTCTGTAAAACATCTTTTTATCCCTAGAGCGAGCAAATTTTTTATAAAAAATTTTCTTGACTTTTATTAAAAAAGTTTGAGGGTGGGTCTGACTTTATAAAAACATTTTAATCTATTCCAATATCATATACAAAAATAATTGTAAATAACAAAGTTAAAATATCTTTTCCCAACAGAGTAAAATTGAGTATATTTATCTTTTATCGACCACGTTTTTTGTTGTCAATATGACTAAATAACTTATTGGTTTTTCTCGAAAATATAATAAAAAACCCAAATATGTGGGACTTTTTGTCGCTTAACTGTCTATATTTATACACTTAGTATCTACTATTACTATATACTTTATTAGTAATCCTTATTATCTTTCAGTCCTCGACATCTTTTTCTCCCTACACGGAGCATTTTTTCTTAATCTCTAATCCATCCAAGCATTCTATCCATACTTCGTAAGCGCAACTATTTCTTCCCATATTAGCCATAAGACAGCATAGAATAATATTATCTTTAGTATATCCTTTACTATTATCTATTCTATCAATTGATGGCTTGAGTGGATGTTTATGTTCCTTAGAAAATATTAATGGTATTTTAAAGTAACCACATAAACCATTTTGTTTATTATATAGTTCTAATATGTATTTGCGATCAAAATCCATATCAGAACCAAATTTTTTGTTACTACTATAACAATTCTTATGCAAATAAGTAACCCATTTATCTAATCTATTATTCATATAATATTTATTAGATCTAATGATTTCTTTGTCTGTATTTTTATTTCTATACCTTTTACATCTTTCTCTTTCTTTGTCTATATCATTATCTCTATATCGTTTATTTCTAGCTAGGATTTTTTCTTTATCTCTCTGATATCTGAAGGCATTATATGCCTTTTCTTTTGTTTTGTCTTTGTATGGCATCTTTTTCTCCTTACATCGAGCATTTTTTATAGATACTTTACCATTATAGAACTATACCCATCTTTCTTTTCTGGATTGTCTTCGTGTAAATAATCAAACTTAAATAATCTCTCTAGCATCTGTGCCATTTTGGGATTTATTACATGATTATACATAATCGTAGTCATCTCATGACTCAAGCTTTTTGCATCCTCTACACATGCCTCTGTTAATAGATATCCAGTGGTTGCTCCTTGATGGGCTGGATCTACCGCAATATCAAATTCGTATACTGTTACTTCTTCACCTTCTGTTCCTCCAAACTCTTCTGCGTCTGCTTGTCTAGTACTAGAATATGTAGCTCCTATTACTTCTTCTCCCATCATAGCAAAGTAACTAATATTCTTGTCTCTGCTAGGACGAATGTTTGTTCTCTTGAATACTTGTTGTACTTTGTCTGCGATCTCCCAAGGATCATAATCAATGTCATCATCTTCGTTATAATACATGATTTCTATCTTAGCCTCAGATAAGATAGATTTCTCGTAACTCTCCCAGATTAGTCGCTCATCATTCATAACTACTATTTAGTTTTTCTCCCTACATGGAGCAGTTTATTATCCTGTTACTCCGTGTTTGGAAAACCATTCTTTAACTTCTGGTGAACGAGTTCCGTCAGTTAAAAGACCTTCTAAATATATAAAGACCCAATCATAAAAGTTTTTATCATGTTGTCCGTGTCCTTCATCAATAGCAGTGGATTCTGCTGTTCCTAATATATCTTTTATATCATGTATAATCTTTCCTCTTGGATCACCGTAATTATAACGATTATTTGATGCTAATTTATTTGCCGCATTTTCTATAGTTTCATACCTTTCATACGATTGTTTACTATTCTTTTCTACAGCAAGAATTATCTCGTAAAGATGTTTGTATTCTGGAGAACCTATATCTAATGAATCTAATTTTCTGTTCCATTCCCGATAATCGTCCCCGTTTAAATTATAAACTGTTTGTACCTCTTCATCGAATGCTCGTTGCTGTTTCTTGTTTCTTTTCGTTGTATATGCTTCCCAGATAAGTTGCTCGTCGTTCATAACTACTATTTAGTTTTTCTCTACCTACATCGAGTAAACCTCTTCCACCACTTCCCTCTTGACTAGCCTGTAGGTTGCCTTGGGATATAAGTTTCTAACATACAATAGGTCTTTCTGCGCCTCTTCCAGACTGTCATGATTCCATGTGTCACTCCATGTATTATCAACAGATTTCAAGTCGCGTTGAATCCAGTATAATGTTTTTTCTGTTTTTGTGGTAATGTTTTGTGTTGTCATATGTTTAGTATCGCACACTAGGTTCATCTCGTCAACATCT
>Ga0304728_1001383_pt1 | contig 17290 bp, 19 predicted proteins | sample C_130625_MF_Meta_FD_190476 | JGI IMG/M metagenome (GOLD analysis project Ga0304728, IMG submission 190476) | Freshwater microbial communities from Lake Croche, Canada to study carbon cycling - C_130625_MF_MetaG (v2) (version 2) | ecosystem: Environmental > Aquatic > Freshwater > Lake | place... | reverse complement strand
TTCAATACCAAAATAAATCAACTCTTGACGATTTTCTTTAGATGATAGTGCTAATTGAATATTAGATAAATTCATTGGTTCAGCGTCATATATTAATTCATTGGGGACAGTTTGTTCTTCAATTCTAAGACTGACATTATTTACTAGTTTGCCGATAAAGTTCATAACATATTCTAATATAGTTGATTTTTCTTTGACTATATTATCATGATTTATAATATATTTGTTACGCAATCCAAATATTTCATCAACGTTTCCAGCTCTTAGAATACATTGGTTTATGGGGTAATTACAAACAATTCCACCATCAACATAACATTTGTCATCTACGCAAACCGGAGAAATCAATATAGGTATAGCAGAAGACATTTGAACTGCAGTTAGTAATGGCATGTCCGGATGTGTGATATACGATAGGTCTTCTAGATTAAAATTATTAATATCAAGAGTGAACAAATGAATTTCAATATTTGAAATCTGATAAAATTCTTTTAAAGTTATTCCGATTGAAATGTCTCTAGCATTAAAAAACGGTTTATAGAATATTTCGGCAATATTTTTATCAAATAAGCCTTTTTTAGAATAAGCTTCAAATATTTGGTCTACTCCAAGTTTGAAGGCTTCATTCCAAGGGCGTTTAATAATATAATCATTAATTGTTTCCCAGTCAAATTTAAGGCAGAGTAAAACTGAGATAATTGAACCAGCGGATGTAGAATAAATGGTTTCAATATCAGAGATGTTCCAAAAGCCATTTTGTTCAAGGTATTGCAATGCACCCAACGCTTTAAGGCCAGTCGGCCCTCCTCCGGGTATAACAAGGTGTTTGATTGTCATTGTTGTGATATATTAAAGTTATGAAAATGCTTTTAATATATTTTGCCGACTTTAATAAATTTAATACTGTTAAAATTAAAAATAATTTTCTAATAGTTTTTAAATGGCGAATATTTTCACCCTAGAGAATGTTGCAGAGTTTTCCGAGAAACTGAATATAGACGAGTTATATGAGAGAAAACGGCAACACGATTTAAATCAATTAGCACTATATAATAAACTATTGAACCGCATTCATGTAAGGATTAAAACAACAGCAAGGCAAAAAACAGATGAACAATTTTGCTGGTTTGTTGTTCCAGAAATAATGATAGGTGTGCCAAAGTATAACCAAGCTGCGTGTATTGCATATTTATTAGACAAATTGAAAGAAAATGGTTTTATGGTTCGTTACATTCATCCTAATACATTAATGATTTCATGGAATCACTTTGTGCCATCATATGTTAGAAATGAAATCAAAAAGAAAACAGGAATTATTATTGATGAAAATGGTAAGCAACTTAATGATGCAATGATTGCTGATAGTTCGGAAAATAATTCACAACCAAAGTCTTTGGAAGAAATGATGTTTAAGATAAAAGAACCATCGGCACCTTCAGCAAAGGCACAAAATCAGAAAAAATTCACACCAATAGCATCTTATAAACCGCAAGGAAATTTAGTTTATAATGATGATTTGTTTAATAAATTAGAGAATAAATTCAGTTGATAGATTGTAAATTTGCAAATTTAAGGAAAACCAATAAGACATTAAAAAACAATATGAAACGTTTGCGTCGTATGATAAAATTAAATTTGATGCGGGTCCAATTATAGGATAAGATTTGACTAATATATCTGAGTTGGCAATCTGTCAGGAATACTTAAGGGACTTTCAAGATATGAATGAAGACATTGTTCCAATTCGTTCGTTGTTTTTTCAAGCATTTTAAGCGTATTTTGCAATGCAACAAAGACAACATATTTACAAACAAGCAATAGCACTGCAATTGAAAACAAATCCTCATTCTCCAGATAAATATATCATTGTCTCGTTTGGAATTGTTTAGGAGTTTATATAAAATATTCAAAAGGGCGATCATATGTATTGGCCGTCCACAAGTTCTGTTTGGTAAAAATAATTTTTGATATTAAGAGAATTTAAAAATTATTTAGCATATTTTTCTGTTAGTAAAATTTTTTTGTGAGGTATATATATAAATGGCAAAAACCCATCGTCGTCACCACCGCAAGGGCGGAGCTTCCCGCGCTGCTTCCCGTTCCCGCTCAATGTCTCGCGCTATGTCCCGCATGGCTTCCCGCGCTGCTTCCCGCACCGCCTCCGCTGCCCGTGCTGCTTCCGCCGCCGCTTCCCGCGCTGCCTCCGCCGCTAGAGGCCGCTCTGCTTCCCGCTCTGCTGCCGCGTCCAGATCCGCTGCTGCTGCCGCTTCCCGCGCTGCCTCCGCTGCCCGCATGGCCTCCGCCGCCGCTGCCCGCGCCCGCGCTTAAGCGTTTAGCATAGCCATTTAGGCTTTTATATTATTTATTATTTCGTGTAATAAATAATATTTTTAACTAATTTGCAACTGGTATTTGACCTGTAACAACGTTTCCTGGTTCAGGTTTAGGTATATATGGTGTGATTAGTTTTTCATGTTCTTTTTCCAATTGAACTATGTGTTTTTGCGTGGTTTCAAATATTTGGCTCTCAACAATAGCCTCATAAATTTTGACACCTTCCACGAAATCTTCCTCGCATTTCAAATATAATTCAACTATTAGGTTTCTTGTTTCATCAATTATCTCTTGAAGTCCATCGTCCGTTAAATCTGGATTAACGCGAATTATATCCTTTTTTGTCAAAGGGTCTAAAACATAAACAAATATTTTATTAATTATAGCTAATAAATCGTCTTGTTTTTTATTCACAGATTGAATCATCATTTTCAAGTTATTTGCGTAATCATTAAACAATTTGTCTTTGTAAGTTCCAGTTAATGCTTTTTGAGGTGTTTCACAATACTTCTTTTGACTGTAATCCCTCAATTTTATATCGCTGAATTTTTTAATATCTGATGGCATATCATCACTGTCGGTAAACGCTAAGTAAAAACGTTTCAAATCCTCTTGGAATTTCTTTTCCGTTTCTGCTGTCATGCCAAGAAATTTTCCAGTCTTATAATCATAATCCCCGTCAAAATATAAATCAATAAGCTCATTTATTCCCGGCTCTTCATTTAAATAATTGGTCTCACCATTTTTATCAAGATTTACAGAACAAATTTCCGGGTGAATGGTAATCTTTTCTTCACCGCCTTTTTGTTCTTCTACCAGTTCATTTACGTCCTCTACTTCTTCATTTAATTCATCCGCCTTTTCTTCATCATCATTTGATTTTTCAGGAGCTTTTCCTTTCAACGCATCAATTCTCTCACTGCATAAATTGATTTTAGAAACACTAACCTGAGCATTACTAGGAATGGTGTCTTTTTGCATCAAGGACTTTTTAACCACGTTTCCAAAAGCATCCTTGTATGTATATTCAGGATTAATTGTAGTAACTATTGCAGCAAAAACGTGCGCAATTTTAATATAAAATTTAGCAATTTCATCACAATACACCCTTTTTGTTTCCGAATCAGGAATATTAAGGTTCTCAATAACAGACTTGTTAAAAAATACTAGTTTTTGTTTACCTGACTCAACTCGCTGAGCCAATTCCTTTACTTCTAAATCACTAAAATATCTATTAATAATGTCAGACGTCAAAACTACCAAATCTGTGCAATGTTTTTTGTCGTTTAGTTGTCTTAAACTTTGAAAGCTCAATGTTAAGATGTAATAAGTAGCTATAAAATCCAAAGAGTCACTCAATGTGACAATTTCTTCTTCTTTAGTATTTGAATCACCGTCTGAGCCACCGAATTGAAAATTTGAATATGATGATATACTATTTCCCATATACTAATAATACAAAATATAAAATAAACTTTAAAATAAAATTGAATCATATTAAAAATATATTTCCATTAAGAAAGAATAGACATGAGTAAAGACCGAAGCAAAAAGCGAAAGGACAATCAACTACAAAATAAGGCTGAACTGTGGAACGTCTTTGACGAACATGTTACAAATTATTCAAAACCTACCGCGCCATTAGAATGTATATATAGAGCATGCGGTGACCGCGAGAAATGCGAACAATGTGAATTTAATTTAGCATTTTCCGATGAAGGATTTTTGACATGCACAAATACAAAATGTGGAATCATCTATAAGGACATGGTTGACCAATCAGCTGAATGGAGATACTATGGAGCTGACGATAACCATGGTAATGACCCCACAAGATGTGGCATGCCAATTAATCCATTGTTACAGGAGTCTTCTTTCGGATGTAAAGTTTTATGCTGCGGTTCTACATCATACGAGATGCGAAAAATTAGACGTTACACCGAGTGGCAATCCATGCCATATAAGGAGAAGTCGCAATATGATGAGTTCCAAAGGATTACAATCATGTCACAAAATGCTGGTGTGCCAAAAATGATAATTGATGATGCAATTAGGTATCATAAGAAGATTTCGGAGTATGAGCTGACTTTTAGAGGCGACAATCGCGATGGAATTTTAGCGGCATCCATTTATATTTCGTGCAGGATTAACAACTACCCGAGAACTGCAAAGGAGATTGCAACCATCTTTCATTTGGATGTTACAAGCGCCACCAAGGGATGCAAAAATGCTCAGCTGATTATTAATAATTTGGAGAAGGATATGGAGAACAATGAGAAGACGTCATTTTGCAGAACAAAACCAGAGGCATTTATTGAGCGTTACTGCTCTAAGTTGAATATTAACTCTGAGCTGACAAGAGTGAGCCAGTTTATTTCAATGAAGATTGAGAAACTGGGATTGATGCCGGAAAACACGCCACATTCTATTGCTGCAGGAGTTGTGTATTTCATAGCTCAAATATGCAAACTTAATATTAGCAAGAAGGATGTCAAGAACGTCAGTGAAATTAGTGAAGTTACGATTAATAAATGTTTTAAGAAGATAGAGAAACTTAAAGACGATTTGGTTCCAGCAGTTATTTTGAAGAAGTATTCTGGTTCTAGTTAAATCTGGTAAAAATATTTAAAATTTATGTAATTTCATTAAAAACATTTTTTCTTCAATTTTGTCGTAAAAAATAATTAGCAAAAATGATTAAAGCTACAGGAGAAAACATCACAGTCCAATTGAGAACACCCCGTAAATCGCTTTTCGCTTTATAAAATTCGTCATACTCATAACGAGTTCCATTTTGACCACATTTAGATTCTATGGACCTGCAAGATTCTGCATAATCGTGCTTTATTTTACCGGAAACAAGGTCGGCGTCGCCAAATTTCTTACACTTGGCAAATGCGTGCGAATCAGACGCAAAAAACAAATTGGCTGAGTCTCCAGGAATAAAATGCTTGCACATGTGACATTTAGGAGAGTGCAAATTCTTAATGGTTTCAGGAACAAGAACACGACAACCTCTATAAACAGTAGTTGTGGAGAGAAGAAGAATCGCCGTTTTCTTCATTGTTTGATACGATAATATTAGACGTATGTTTAATATTATTTTATTAAGATTTAATTAACTATTGATTTAAAATCGGTGCTTTGAAAAACTAGTCCACTATTTCTTTGGTCCATATTACTCAACTGATTAAATTGACAAGGATTTTTTGTTCCATTCCAACAATACCATGTAAATTTTTTATTAAGCATTCCTTTATTCATTCTAATTTGCATATCTATTATCATTACGTCAATAATATACAATCCAACAAGATTGTATCCGAGCCGAATAATGTGAGAATTTTGATAATCCCAATATAATAAAGAATTTAACAGCCGATGAGCACCTTGAAGTGTTATAATGTATGCATGAGTGCAAAAACACTGGGCTTTAGATATTCTTGGTTTTTTTTCAGGATGGCCCATTTGATTTCCGATAAAAATAATATCAAAGTCTTTAGGAGTATTCTGAAAAAATTCACGCGCTAATTCATTCCATTGTGGGTGAAAATGGACGTCGTCTTCAAAAACGGTAGAAATTAATATTTTATTATCAATTATATGTTTTAACACTTTTAAATGAGACAATAAACAACCTCGTTGACCAACGCTTGGAGCATTATCAAATTTAATTCCAGGGAATAAAGAGATTGCTTCATTTAACTCAGTTTCATCTGTTGCATTTACTCCTGGAAAAATTTGCATATCGGTAAATCCAGCGTTAATAATATTATTGCTAAAAAAGTCTTTTCTCTCAGGGGATAAAGATTCCACATAAATAACAAACGCTGGACTATTAAGAACAATATCAAACATTTCTTAGTTTAATGCAAGAAATAATATATAATTTTAACAGTTTTGCAATTTATTAATTAAATAATATTTCAGGAGAAATGCGAATGCGGGCACCATTTTTATGAATAGCTTCCATGTGGAATGCTCTGTGTTCGCAATCTTCATTAAGGGTTTGTTCTGTACCAGCATATGTTTTAAATTCTATTTTTTGCCCATTTATGACAACGTTATTATATATATAATTTTTTGGAATAAGGTCAAGTCTTACTCTTCCATCATAGTTACAATTCAAAAACTTATTCGTCTTATAAATAGCAAACCCGTTAAATGCCGAAGCACATTTTAATAAACCATTTTCAGGAACTTTAGATAACAAATCAGTAATATATGATTTCATTTTACCCAAAACTTTAACTTCATTTTTAAAATGACGAAAACTAAATATATAAGGTCTTATGGATAATGCCCATATATCGTAATAATCTGAGCGGTTAAATGATAAAGAATCCCAGGAGTTTTTATATAAATATTTTTTAAGAACGTCTAGCTTAATATCTTGAGAACAAACATCGTCGCAGTCCATCATAACAAACATTTCATAATCGCTATAGTTAGCACGAATCATTTGCAAACAACCATTTCTAGCATTTGCTATACGTTGAGTTCTAAAGTTGCTTACAATAGTTTTATTTACATAAAATTTTAGTTTTGGGTTTATAACTTGATAATCTTTTAATTTTTGCAACGTATTGTCGCCAGAACTATCATAATAAATAATAATAACATAATCATCAAAAAGTGTCCCAATCTTTTCCATATTAGAAAATATTTTATCTAAATGTCCACCCACATTTCTAACAGCGCCGCAAATACAACATTTCATTTATATTAGATAATTATAATTTAAATATAAAGTAGATAAAATTATTTATAATGAAGCGTTATTTTATTGATCTAGATAATACCTTGTGCAAAACTAAAAATAGTGATTACACTAATTCTATTCCAATTGTTGAAAGAATACAATATGTGAATGAACTTAAAACTGCAGGTAATCATATTACCATTTGGACCGCTCGTGGAGCAACTAGCGGAATAGATCATTCAGAATTGACAAAAAAACAATTATTTGAATGGGGAGTAAACTACGATGAACTTCTTATGGGAAAACCAAATTATGATGTTTACATAGACGATAAATCATTTAATGTTGATTCTTATTGGCCATTGCCAAAAAAAGGTGATACAAAAACCAAAAAACTTCAAAGCGAAATAGTTCCCAAAGGTTGGGGAAAAGAAATCATTTTTGTTAATAACCCAGAGTATTGTGGAAAGATACTTTGTTTTAACAAAGGAAAAAAGTTTTCAATGCATTATCACATACAGAAAAAAGAAACCTGGTATGTTGCAAAGGGAAAGTTCCTATTGCATTGGATAGAAACAGAAAATGGAGTTCCACATAGTGAATACTTAAATGTTGGAGACGTTGTAACAAATGAGAGAGGAGAACCACATCAAGTGGTCGCATTGGAAGACAGTGAATTATTTGAAGTTTCTACAAGACATTATGATGAAGACAGTTTTAGAATGTGGAAGGGAGATTAACCTAACTTATATGTAATTGAAATAAATTCTTTTTAATTACATATTTTTACTTTTCGCAAACAATCATGAAACTATTATTAAGATCTATTCCACTTTTAAAGACGTTTTTCATATTATGATCTAATAAAAACTCATTCAGTAAATCAGGCGTTAAACAATGCTTATGTTTTTTGTTGTTCCAAGGTCGCCAATATTTCTGGGAGAAATCAGGCAAATATAAGAATAATATTCCACCAGTCTTAATTTTAGATATCCAGTATTCTAATGTTTCTGACCAATTGTCAACGTGCTCTAAACAGTGACTTGAATAAATAAAATCCACTTCATCATTAGGTAAATTATTTGCGTGGAACTCATCGGGCAATGAAATATCAATACCTCTTGCATAAGGAAGTTTCCATTCCTCTTTACAAAACCCTATGTCGTAACCAGAACCTTTGCAAAAATGTTTTGCGTATGGTATTGAGAATTGAGACGCATTTCCAAACGCTTGAAATTGAGGATATTTTTCTCCAACAAAATCTAAAAGTTCCATTTTATAAATACATTTTGCTTTGTGTTTAAATTAATAAAATTATATATAATATATTTTATATTGTTTTAAGATGCATAAAATACTTGTAATTGGAGATATAATGATGGATATAAATTATAGTTGTGAAACATGCAGAAAAGCACCAGAAGCTGATATCCCAGTATATAACGTTTTAGAAACAAATTATATTTTAGGAGGAGCCGCAAATGTTGCAAAAAACTTAAAGCATTTGAATTGCGAAGTTGAAATAATATCTGTAATTGGGGTTGATGAAATTGGTAAAAGAATTGCGTCATTAATTGAAAAAAATAATGTTGCGAACAAATTATTTATGGACCCGAATAGAAAAACTACTCAAAAAACCAGAATTATTTTAAATAACTCAATTGTTGCACGATATGATATAGAAGATACGAATGAAATATCTCGCGATTTATCTGAAGAAATATTAGACTATATAAAAGGTAAACAAAAATTAGATGCTATAATTATTTCTGATTATGACAAAGGTGTTATTTCTCGCTATCTTTGTGAAAATATAATAAAATACTGCAATGAAAGTAATATTTACACTTTTGTTGATCCAAAACTGAAAGATTGTTTAAAATATAAGGAGTGTTTTTGCTTGAAACCAAATCTCAATGAAGGAGAAATAATGTCTGGAGAAAAGAATCTTTCAAATATAATTAGGTTTATAAAGGAGAACATAAACTGTAAAAATGTAGTTTTAACTTGTGGTGAAAATGGTATATACGTTAATTCCGATGAAAATCACATAATGCATAATACTAAAATTACTGTTATAGACGTAACTGGAGCCGGGGACATTGTTGCTAGCGTTTTAACATATGAGTATTTGCAAACAAAGGATTTAATAATGGCGTCAAAGGTTGCAAATTATATTGGCGGTAAAAGTGTTCAGAGCCTAGGAAATTATTGTTTATTGCAAAACGATATTTGCGAGTATTATGAATCTATTGAACATTCCAATAAAATTATATATGATTATCAAGTAGATAAAATAAAAGCTCTTTCTGACAAAACTAACGTTGTGTTTACAAATGGTTGTTTTGACATATTGCATTCAGCCCACATAAAATTGCTTAAATTTGCAAAGAAGCAAGGAGATGTTCTAGTAGTTGGATTAAATGCTGATGATTCTATTAGAAGACTTAAAGGACCAACCAGACCAATAAATAACGTTGATGAACGGTCAACAATATTGGCTCAGTTTGATTTTATAGATTATATTATTATTTTTGAAGAAGATACGCCGTTAAATTTATTGAAGATATTGCAACCAAAAGTTATGGTTAAAGGTGGCGATTATAAAAAGGACGAAATAATTGGAGCAGAATATTCTGATAATGTTATTTTATTTAATTTTATTGAAAACAAAAGTTCTAGTTTAGTAATAAAAAGGATTAACGAACAAACAAAATAAAAAATAAATAAATATATATTATGTCTAGAATAATTCATTTGCACAACGAATGGCATTTAGGTGATAATGTTTTTAATTTTATTTTATTTTATAACATTAAAGACTATTTAAAACAAAACAATATAACAATATTTTATTATGCTCAACCTTATTATTTACCTCAATTAAAAGAATTTATTCCAAATAAACACGTTGTATTATATGATATTGCCGCAAAACCAGAATACTCGTTGCAGTTATGGATTGGGAATGGTTTTTGGGGTTATACACACTCGCGCTCAGGCAGGGTTCCTTTTAATAAATTTTATATTAAATTTTTTAATTTAGTTTTGAATAAATTAGGGTTTCCAATTAAACTAACGCGTTTTTTTTATCAAGACCCAGATTTGTTATATAGATACGAAAAGTTAAATGACGAATACAAAAATTTAGACATTCTTATAATTAATTCAAACGCATGTTCAGGTCAATTTAGTTATAGTGAAAAAAATTGGAATTATCTCATTAATAAACTGCATCAAAGATATAAAATAACTACAACAAAGAAAGTAGACAATGTGTTAAGCACAACTGATGCCGGATTAACTATAAAAGATATAGCCGCTTTATCAACTAATATAAAAGTAGTAATTGCTATTAATACGGGAGTTTTACCTGGACTTTTAAATTCTATAACCCTTACTAGGGTGAAAAAATTTTATACATTTGACAATAGCGAATTTTTTACATATCCAAATTTTGAGAGAAAAAACAGATTAATAGACATTACTTTTGACGAATTAGATAGATATATTTTATAGATAATGAGACTTTATTATCTTAATGACGATTTAAAAATACCATTTTCTGTTCCCTGCGTTACAATTGTAGGTTCAGCCCATAAAACTTTTAAATTTTCAGCTTTCATAATAAAATTAAACCAGTGGTCTATTGGAAGATTGCAAGAAAAATTTTTATTATTAATTATATTCATAAATTTTAATGCACATTTTTTTGATATTAAATAAGAATCACTGCATCTGCTTGAATATCCTCTGAATATATTACAATTTTTGCATATTTTTAATATATTGTCAGGCACATGTAAATTTGCACCATCACCAATAAACAGCATATCCCAATCATTTGGCAAATGAATCATATATTTTTTTAAAGTCTCATAAAATGAACTATTAAATAAAGCATCATCTTCAAAAATCAAAGCAAAATCAATAGTGTCATTTTCTATTATTTTTTTATAGCATTCAATGTGATGCAAAAATAAAGAAATTTCAGAATCGTGTAAGTTAACAAATAGTTTTTTGTCATCAATTGTTAAAACATCTTTTCCCTTATTTGATATAAACTCAGCTTCAATATTGTTTTCTTTGAGCTGTTTTAACATATTAGCTTTTCTTCTAAAAAGTTTATCATAATGAATTACAAATATTTTCATTGTATATATTATATACTTAATATAAATAATATAATATATAGCATTTTTATTGCAATAAGAAGATTTTTGTATGAAGAAGTGGAGATAATATAGCGGACCAACTTCTTTCAATATAATGTCCCACCTCTGGATTAGAAGAAGTTTCCAGTTGCGCAACAAGTTTTTCATATCTAAATTTTTTATATTTTAATATATCCCTTTTATCAACTGAAAATATTCCTTCAAATTGAATGAATTTAACATTTATATTTCCCAAATTAAACAAGAACCATTTTCCAAAAGGCCTAATATCTGCTTTTTTTAATTCAGTTTCGTTGTTTTTAATAAAATTTTGAGAATAACTTGCGCCCCATTTATCTAATGAAAAGTTATAAAATTCTTTAAGAACATTATTATTTAAACGCCCACCAACAAATATGGCAGTTTGAAAGTTATTGTTTATAATTTTATTCAACATAGTTATAGCTTTTGTTTTTTTGTATGACATATCAACTGAGCCAGGCAAAAAAATAAGAATATCATTTAATTTATCATAGTTGTTAACAATGTGCCACAGATACGTGTGATCATTTCTACCAACATTTGGAAGATTAATTATTTTTTTCACCAATTTCTTTTCAAAATCTTCGTTATCGCCTTTATTATATACAATGTAATTAAATCTGTTAAATGGTTCTTCCAATGTCCAACTCAAGTCTTCATTGTATCTTGCAACTATTATATCTATATTTTCTGGATAACTCATATATTTCGTATATATATTTATTTTATTGTTTTAATTGAGTTTTACAGTCGTATGCAATAGATTCTAATGTTCTTTCTAATTTACCAGTTTTATAAATTGGTTGGTTTACAATTTCAAGATATTTGTTATCATCATTTATTATTTCTAATATTCTATCAGCAACATCAAAAACAGTTGTGTCGTCTATTTTTTTTACATTTATAAATCTATCTTCATTAAAATAATCTGTTACATTGTCGGAACCCCAATATATTGGAATAATTCCAGCAGTAAAACCATGAAGTATTTTTTCAGTTATATATGTTTCTTGTTTCATGTTTTCCATTGTTACAATAAATTTATATTCTGATACAATATTTTTAAATTCTTCTGAATGGTAATCGTGTGTTATTCGCGGAACATTGTTTTTATATACTCCTGCGTAATCAATGCAAATTCCACATTTCTCCAATTTATCAAGAAATATGTTTCTCTCCAACATTGGGTCACCATTTGAGATAATTGCACAAATTGTTTTTTTAGGTATTTTATTTACTTTTGGGAAGTTTTGCAATAGTTCTAATAAATTGTGACTGTATATACTTAATACAAATAAAGGCATATTTACTATTTTTAAGTTATTAAATCTACCAGTTAATATAATATCATAATGAGGAATTAATTTCAGTCTTTTAAAATTGTTTTTCAACAATTTGTTAACTGTATTATAAGTTGATTCGCCATTATAAAAAAAACTATATTTCCATTTTTTCCTTGTTAAAAATGTTTCTTGTGAAAATACACTTTCTAATAAAATGTCACTACTATTAAAGGTTCCAGGAGTTATTTCTAAATTAAAAATTGTTTCTAGTAATTTTATAAAAAAATTTATAGGAGCACTTCTAATGTTTTCAAATCCTTCCCAAAACCCATTTATGAAGATTTTCATATAACTATATTAAATATTATATTATTATTATTATATATTATATGTTAAAAACTACACATAATGCTGGGTTTTTTTCTTGCTGTTCGGTTAAATTATTTGAAATTATAAATTATTTTAATACTAACAAAATTATTCCCGAGAGGGTTGATAGTTCAGAACAGTTTTCTTGGTATAAACCAACTGACTATAAAAATAAAGACATTACTTATGATTATTTTGTAAACAATGAAATAGATAAAATTGATTATTCAACTAATATTAATTATCACCACGGAGACCAATTTTCTGATTATAAATCATTGGATTATGAAAAAATTTCACCGTTTATTAATAAATATTTTAGCCCATCTGAAGAAATATTGAGCATGATAAATAAAATGGAAAATAAGTATAAAATTGACAATTATGAAAATGTGTGTGTATTGTTTTACAGAGGGAATGATAAATCTACGGAAACCAAGTTATGTTGTTATGAAGATATTATTGAAAAGGCTAATCACGTTAAATTGTTAAATCCAGACACAATTTTTTTGATTCAAAGCGATGAAACTGAATTTATTGAAAAAATGATAGAAGAATTTCCCAATTCATTTTATTTTAAAGATGAAGCAAGACACATGAAAAAACAAAACAGCTCAGTTGATCATGTATTCAAACAGTTTAATTATAGATATTCAAAGTTTTATTTAGCTATAACAATTATTATGTCAAAATGTAAATATATTGTTTGCGGTTCTTCTGGAAATTGTTCTATATGGATAGCATTTTATAGAAATAATTCAAAAAATATGTTTCAATATTTGAACGGTGAATGGTTATAAAATAATATTTTATTAGTATATAACTAATGTTATTAACTATATTTGGTTCATGTAGACAGGATTCATTTTATGAAATTCCTGAAGTTAATATTACTGAAATAAGAAATAACATATCGTATACACATTATACAAAGGAAATTTTAGAAGTTATCAAATTTTGCAAACATGGGCATATATCTCCAGAAGAAACAACAAATGTGTTTAGAACCCCAATCATAAATAACCAAAAATTATTTTTTAATGATATTCTTGAACAAAATTTTATAAATACAAGAATATTTATTTTAGAAGTTGCGAGCAGAACATCATATTTATATAATGGCAATTACGTTCACCATATTTTATTTGACAATGAAAATTTTAATAAAAGAATTACTGTAAACAAACAAACAGATGAAGAAATAGAAAATGATATTATTCAAATTAAATCTGAATTAAATGATAGAGATATGATTATAGTTGGACATATAGTTACTCATAATTTTGGAAATAGATATGACTTGTTAACTTTATTAGAAAAAATATGTGAAAAGCACAATATATATTTTATTAATCCTGTAAAAGAATTAACCAAATTAGGTTATAATGTAAAAAATTTATTAATGGAAGACGGCACTCATTACAATAATGCAGGACATGAAGCAATTAAACGGGTATATTTAAATTTTATTAGAATCATAAAAATTGAAAAATTATGTAACGCTAATATGGAAAATCAACGCTTATTTGTTAGTTCTCGCGGATTATTAAAATCGTGCAGTTTTCATTCATTAGAACCACATTCAAGTTGCAAAAATGATTATTTATATTTAAATGAAATGCTTGTTTCTAATAAATTACACGATGGAATGTCTATATATGTTTGCAGTGAATTGTTAAAATGGTTTCTAGTAGAAGTATTACCAAAAATTAAAAATAAGTTTGTTTTAGTAACTGGTGATTCTGATTTGTGTGTTCCTAAGGAAGCTTTAAATAACAAAGAAACTTCAACTCTTATTAATAGTCCGTATTTATTAAAGTGGTTTGCTCAAAACACCCAAATACAAAGACATGAAAAAATTGTTCAACTGCCTATTGGATTAGATTATCATACAATTTCAAATGACCCAAATTATAATTGGAAAACGGACGGTGAAGGTCATTTACCCAAAGATCAAGAAGAAATTTTAATTAACTTGCGACAACAAATGAAACCATTTTATGAGAGAGCGTATACTATTTACGTTAACTTTACTCTAGCCAATGATAGATTTGTTCAACGAAAAAAATCACTTGAACAGATTCCAAATGAACTTCTCTGTGTTAATCAAAGCTTTACAAAAAGAACAGAAAATTGGAAATTTTTAACTCAACACGCATTTGTATTATCGCCATTTGGAATGGGAATGGATTGTCATCGCACGTGGGAAGCTCTGTGTTTAGGTGCAATTCCAGTTATAAAAGCGCCAAATTTTCAAAAGATGTTTGAAGATTTGCCTGTATTAATTGTTAACGAGTGGAATGAAATAACTAGAGAATTATTGGATAAAACCATAGAAGAGTTTAAGAGTAAAGAATTCAATTATGAAAAACTAACTCTTCAATATTGGGTAAAAATGATAAATTCATATAAAATTTTTTAAATAAAAATAAATTATGGTTTTATATATAAATGGATAACTAACCACCCAAGATAGCATTTATTACAGCAATTTACGGAGGTTATGAAACTAGTTGTAAAAAATTTATGAAACAATCTATGCCAACTGATTTTATATGCTTTACCGATAATCCAAATATAACAAACAATGGATGGATTATAGATACTACACAATATCATATACTCAACGCATCACCAATTGATAACGGAAATTATATAAATTCAATAAAAAACAATAATCATACATTTAATGTAGCTAAATATTATAAACAAGCTTTTCAAAATATACCTAGACTTAAAAACTATGACGTTATTATATGGTTGGATGGAACTATTGAAATTATTTGTGAACACACGTCTAGATGGGTTTTAAATAATTATAATAAATATAAAATTATTGGATGGCATCATGAATATAGATTTGGTAATTTAGAAAGTGAAGTGAATGCATCAATAACTTGCGGTAGGTATTGCACAACATTTTGGAATAATCAATCACAACCTTATCAAGATGTTGAACAACAATACAATGAATATGTAAAAGATGGATATGATGAATTATTATGGAAAGAATTAAAAGAAAACCGTTTAATAGATCCAAATAAAACACACTATGGTGTGTGGATAACGTGTTTTGTAGTTTTTGATAATAAGAGCGACGTAGTTACTGATTTTTTAAATATGTGGTATCTACAAACTTTAAAATATACAACACAAGATCAAATAAGTTTTCCTTATGTAGTTCAAAAAATAAAATTGTATCCATACACGTTACCTAATGGTGTTGTTTTAGGAAAAAAACCACATGAAAAAACTCTATTTTATATTAAACAGAATCATGGAAAATGATTAAATATTTACATTTAATACTAAAAATTAAAATACTTTTATTATTAAATGACCGACAAGCAACCACCCAAACGTGTTTTTATTGTCCCTTATAGAGACCGCATTCAGCAAAAATTCTTCTTCTGCAAGCAAATGGATTTTATCCTTGAAGGGCAAGACGACTATGAAATTTTGTTTGTTCACCAATGCGACGCCAGAAATTTTAATCGTGGAGCCATGAAGAATATTGGCTTTTTAGCAATCAAGGAAAAGTATCCGGATTCTTACCAAGACATGTCTTTTATTTTCAATGACGTAGACACCTTACCATTCCACAAGCTGTTTGATTATGAAACTACTCAAGGAGTTGTCAAGCATCATTACGGTTTTGAAACGGCTTTAGGAGGAATTGTTGTAATTAAGGGCTCCGATTTTGACCTTATTAATGGTTATCCTAATTACTGGGGTTGGGGTATGGAAGACGCCTGTTTACAAAAGCGCTGTTTTGCATTTGGACTTCAAATTGACCGCAGCAATTTTTACAACATCGGCAGTCCTGAAATCCTCCAATTATTTGACGGAGTCTCTCGCCTTGTCTCCAGAAAAGACCCTCAACGCATGAAAACTGATAATGGCCAAGACGGATTAAGAACCATTCATAAGTTGGTTTTTAGCGTTGATGCTGAATCATTGAACCCAGATGACAATGTTTTTGTAGTAGAGAGCGAGAGAACATTTGTAGTCAATGTGACGTCTTTTATGACCACTGTGAGATTTGAAGCAGACACCTATCACGAATACGATTTGAGAGAACCGGTTAGTAAAGTGGTTTTCCCTGACCGTGAAACTACCGACCGAACTGCTATACCCACGGAAGAATGGTCCAATATCCCTTATCACCCTTCAGATGAAGAGAGAAACCCAGAGCAGCAAATGCAAGAGCAACAACACGCATTCCAACAACAGCAACAACTTCAAATGATTCAACAGGTTGCATTACAACAACAATTTTTAAGACAACAAGCTCTTGCAAGGGTCAACATTTTCTCTAAAGAATACGCGCGTCTTGCAGGTGTTAAACCTCGCGCAACTACAAGCGCAAATATTGGCTTAGGTGGGGTGCGCCGATAGTGGGTTTC
>Ga0304728_1001381_pt1 | contig 17306 bp, 13 predicted proteins | sample C_130625_MF_Meta_FD_190476 | JGI IMG/M metagenome (GOLD analysis project Ga0304728, IMG submission 190476) | Freshwater microbial communities from Lake Croche, Canada to study carbon cycling - C_130625_MF_MetaG (v2) (version 2) | ecosystem: Environmental > Aquatic > Freshwater > Lake | place... | reverse complement strand
TGTTTACTGCCAGCGAGATAGATGATGAACTTGTCTGATCGCTGATCAGGGTGCTGGTCAAAGGTATGGTAACTGTATCAGCAGCTGCACCTGCAACAATACTAACCGTATGTGTTAGTCTGCGTGAACTTAAAACACTGGATGTTATGGCCATGATTATTTGCCCTCGGCTTCAGCTTTACGTTTGTAAGCTGGTTTGTCGGTATTCTTACCTACCCATTCAGGTGTCTTACGATCTGGCATGGGCTTGTTGCGTAAAAATGTTGCTTTGTCGTATTTACTATAATCTGGATTATCAGGCATGGTGATGGCTTCTTCGATGTCGTCATCAAACTCTTCGTTGGCCTTGATCTTTTTGGCTATGTCATGAGCTTTGGTGATGGCGGCCTTTGGCATATCATGCGCAGGTGCTGCACCCAGCCCCATTTTCTTTTTAACCACACTCATGCCTATGGCATAGGGATTGTATTTTGTTGCTTCTCTGATGTGTTTAAACCTGGCCATCCTCTGCTCCTAGTTGCTGTGCCAGTTGAACTTTACGAGCATCCAGAGCATCTGTTACTTTTTGGCTCAATAGATCTGTAAAAGTTTCCTGTGCAGCTGCTTGATTGTCGTCAATAATATTGTCAATCATGTCTTTGATTAATTCGTTGCTCATCATTTAACTCCTGCTTTTAATAAAATTGTATTAATTGGCAAATCTTCAACTCTGGTGCCTTCAACCACAGGATTAGCCGGGTTATAAGCAGCCGGTGATCCAGCTGGTCCAGCCTGTGCATCGGGCTGAGCCTGTGCCTGCGCCTGTTGCTGTATCTGTTGCTGAAGTTCTGCATCGTTTTCTATGTCAGACTTCATGTCCTCAATTTCTTCTTCATCCAGACGCAGAACTTTGTCATAGACAAATTCACGACTAAAGTATGTGCCAACATAGGGCATGACAGCATTTAATAAATCTATGCGATTACGCAGGGTCTCGGCTTCTTTGGCCTCGGCCATGTAGGCATCCTTGGTGTAATCATAGTATACGTCTTCTTTGATGCGCTCCCAGTCCTGGTCGCTCATGATGCCCTTGAGCAATAACTGTGTGCGCAACAGGTCATCAAACAGGTTACTGAATTTACGTCTCAGTCTGCTGATGAATTTACTAAATTTTAATTCATCTCTGGTAATTTCTACCTGGCGACCAAAATTCATACCAGTGTCTGGTTTAAGTCTGCTCAATGGTACATTCAGCGACTGATACAGTTTATTCTGGAAGTAGTTGATGTCATTGATCTCTCCCAGATTTGCACCACCTTCTAGAGTGGTGATCTCTGTGCCTTTGCCGCCTTCACGACGCGGCATCCAGAAATCTTCCAGCATGCTCAGTGTCTTTTTCTCGTCTCGAACTTCACCCGTGCTGGCATCATAGGTAATCTTGTTGCGATACTGATTCATGATACCCTTGACGTACTGTTCGGCCTTGGCCTTGGGTAAATTACCTACGTCAATGTAAAATATGCGTCTTTCAGGTGCTCTGGTCATGCGGTAAATAACTATGGCATCTTCAATCATGCGCAGCTGATTCACCACTTTTATGGCCTTGTGCAAATGACCCAGAACCATGTTCTTGTCCAGATCAATTAGTCCACTGGTGCAGAGTGCAATGCTGTCAGCGGCAATCTTGATGCCCTGAGTAGCACTGGCCGTGTTGGGCACCTGTGCAATTAGTCCTTTGTCATTATAGACATAGAACTCTTCCATGCTCTTGATAAAATCTACGCCGGTTTTAGCGTCTTTTTCCTTGACAACCTTGCGTACTTTTTTAATCTTGCGTGGATCTATGTAGCGTAATTCCTGTATGCCCTGTTTAGGCTTTTCTACATCCACAATTTTATGATAGTAAACTCTGCCGTCTACATACCAGCGTTTAAAGATGTCATGAGCCTTGGCATTAAAATCCAGGAGCTTCAGCACACCATGAAATTCTTCCTCTATGGCCTTTTTAATATTGGCACTGAGGTCTGTTTTATCCAGGTTGATGCGAACTGTTTCTTCGTCATCCTCGGCTGCTACAGCTTCGGTGACAATGTCTTCGCAGGCCTGATCACATTCAGGGTACAGGCTAATGTCGCGATATCGATTGATTAGATCGTTTTCGTTTTTTGCCGAGGCGTCAATGTCCAGGTAGGTGCCATAAAAACCACTGGCAGCTATGCTGGTTGCGCCGTCATCATCCTGAGGTATGACGAAACTCTGAGCCCCTTTGGGCTCAGGTTTCTTTTTCGTAAACGTATATCCAAATAAGCTTATATCAGCCATAATTAAAGTCTCTTATAATTTAAAATTACTAAACGCCAAATACGCCCTGACCGCTTCCAATGGTGTTGTTTACAACATTACCAACGCTTAATAAACTATCAAAGGTTGTGGTGTAGTGTTGATACTGGAAGGTGCAGGTGTAGGTTTCGATGGTGTCGTTATCACCATAGTTCACTGAGATGTCACCTAAATCTACTGGAAACGCACTAGCTAATGTATATATCTTCAGCGGATTATTATTTCTGTCCAGCTGTGTTACGCTGATGTTGACCTGATAATCTCTGGGATTAGTACGTCCATTGTTGTTTTGTAAATCGTTCATGCCAGCCATCCATTTTTCCAGACTGTTACGAATGTTAAAACTAACATCGTTCATGATGCTGATGGTCCAGGGTTGGAATACTCTTTCGCCAGCAAACTTAACTTCTCGGCCACGGTATGGAACAATGGTTGGCTGCACAATGCTGCCTGGCAAGGCTGCTGCGTTTACCAGAAACGCTGCCTGAGCAGTTGCTGCGCCACCAAAGGCCACGTAGCTTGGAAAAGCCAGGGTCACAAAGAATTGGTTGGCACGAGCGCCACCACCAATCATTGCGGCCTTGAACTGATCTACATTAAATATTGATCTTTCTGCCATTTTCTATCTCCTTAAGCACCAACTTCGTTGAATGAAACACCACTTGGTGTAGCAACAAAGTTTAGTGTAATAAAATTGATGCTCTTAGCTGGTTTGATATAAATGTCAGCCACAAATTGATTTGAGTCAATGACCTGAGCTGTATTATTTGTATCATCACAGACAACCTGGAAGTCAATGATACCACGACGACCCTGTACATCTCTGAGGAACGGTTCTACCAAACTTACGAATTGGCTTCGAGTAAATGCATCGTTAAATTCAAATAACTGGAATTTAGCAGCAGTAGCAATGGCTTTTTCCAAGACAATGAATAATCTGCGAACATTGATGCGATCAAATGCACTTGGTTTAGCAGTTACTGTCTTGTCACCAAATAATAATGTGCCCAAACCTGGTTGTGTGATGACTGGGTTGACCTGAGCACGATAAAGATTATCACGATCGGTCTTGGTTGGGTTCCAGTTTAATTTAACAACATTTTTAATGTTACCACGGTTGTAACCACCTGGGCTATACCATGGATCTGTTACTGTGTCGGTATACACGCACAAACCAGCAGTGTCGCCGCACAATGGAATCCAACGATATGAATCGTTGTAGCGGTCATATTGATATTTCCAACCTGAGTCCATGACTGCATAGCTGGTGTCTTTGTTAAAGTTTGTGTTGCGATCATTAACCACCGCGGTTCCGGTAATTAAGTTGCTGGTGGTTGGACTAACAAACACCACACAGTCACGACGAACGTCTGAGATGTTATCACTGACATAACGAGCCGTAGAATTATCAGCAACCACACCAACTACAGGTATGAGACTTACGTCATATAATTCTGTATTGGCTAGGCGAGCATATTCGGTCTGCAATAAACCATCGGTTGGTGTAACATCTACGCCACCTACAAAGCTACGAGACTGTACCTGAGTCATCAGGGTAAATCCAGTGCTGGTGCCAGTGATTAAGTTACCCCAGGTAATGGTGTTACCAGCCTGACTCAGAGTCAGAGCAGTATGGCTACCCCACCAGAGATAAGCACTGTTGTTGTTGATGTAATTTTTATAATAGTTGCTTAGTCCATCTGAGGTCAAACCATCGCTGGCTTTGCTCAGTCCTTCGAATTTTTCTATGATGCTGTTAGCAGCACCAGTAAAGTAACCGTCCTGGTCAACTACTACAACATGCAGTTCGTCATAGATGGTTGCAGTAGAACTAAGATTATTTACACTAAGAGCATAGCGTGTACTGCCTGGACGACTGGACACATTGGCCCAGTATTCCCATAACACATTGGCTGTGCTGGCTGTGCTGGTTGCAGCACCTGTGCTGTTGGTAAATACCAGTGTGGTAGCACCAGAAGCAGCATCAGTGGTTGTTTGGAATCTATAGGTTGTGCCAGCTACAATAACTTCTACCCAGCTACCTGTTGGTACTGGACGACTTAGAGCAGCTACGCCTGCTCCCGTGGTGGTCAGGGAACTAACTGTAGCAGTAAATGTATATGAATTGTAATCACACACTGAAACTTTTAGGCTATTACCTAATGTACCAGGATATTTTGCAACATATTCTGTGTTGGTTAGTGTTGGTGCTGCATAACCCAGGTCACCATTGTATTGACTTAAATTTTTAACTAACACTGCGGTGCTGCTAGCTGCGGCATTTCTGCTTACGCTGTCAGCAATTCTACTTACCTGCAGGTTGTTACCATAGGCTAAGAAATTAGCCGCAGTAAACCAGTATTTTGCACTGTTATCGTCGGGTTTACCAAAGGTGTTATACAGGGTTTTTTCGCTGTCGATCGTTACGAACTGTTCGGCTGGACCCCAGTTAAAACTACCAACAAATGCTCCTGCGGTGGTTGAAACCTGTGGTACGAACAGGCTAACGTCGCGCTCCTGGACTAGTACATTGGGCGAAACTTGGAAAGCCATTTTATTCTCCTTATATTAGATCATTCACTCTTACAGATCAGAATTCTTGATATCCGTATATTTATAATATCTAAGAATTAAAGCCATTTGGCATCGTTTTTCTGAACTGTCCAGAGATCCCCGCCTTCTAAAAATTGTTGAGGTTCCTCGGCTTCTCTACCGTCTTCGATAAAGCCAAAGGGCGTTAAATCATCTTCGATCTGCCGAATCTGGGACTCAAATATGCTGGTTCTGAGATTAACATCAGTTAGCTCCTTGAAGTATGGGTTGGTGGTCAACCAACCAAACAATACCAGGGGCATGACCAGATCGTCATGATATCCTTCGTCGGCTTCATAGCTGTCTTTTTTCTGTATGAACGTACTAAATTCTGCTATGACATCACGGTCCTGCACCAGCAGACGATTTTCTTCTATGAGCGTCTTGAGCTGACTGCAGCCTATGCGTTTTACTTTTTTATCGGTGCGAACACCACTTTTAATGCTACCACCACCAAAACCGCCAGAAACTGTCTGACCATTTTTGCTATTATGATTCACAAACAACAGATTCTCATATTCTAGCTCATGATGCAGTATGTCAGCAATCTGCTGACCATTGTCATTGATTTCCACCATGGTCCAGGCGTTGTTGTAGTTGCGCACAACTGTGTGGATCACACTGGGGTATAATAATGGTGCTATGTTGTTGTCCCGATACTTGGCCACTACCTTGTAGGGGTTCACACTGATGTCTATGATCACAAAGGCACTGTAATCGCCACCCACGCCCCGAGCTGTGTCTACTATGCACACATAGCTATGACCTGCGGACATGAGCTTGGTTCCGTCTCGAACGTCCCGTACTGGCTCTTCTATGACATCCAGGTTGTCCTTGCTGTAGATGAAACGAGCCGGACTGAACCGACACAGGGTATCGGCATTTAATAAGGTATAACTGGAACCCAGGAAACTGCACAAAACTTCCTGAGCAAATTTAACATCTCCCAGTACGCCACGCTGCTCAGCAGCCCAGCGTTCATCCCGACCTGGTATGCTGGTATAGGGTATGAACAGAGTCTTGAAATCATTGATGCCTTCGGTGGCATCGTTCCAGAACTTCCAGAAATGATTGTAGCCCAAAGGTGTTGAGCTCATGAGCACTTTGGTGGTCTCACCCGCCATGATGGTTGGATAGGTACTGGTAAAGAACTCTTCGGCTACATTATTGGGTATGATGGCGGCTTCGTCTATGTATAACCAGTTAACTGACTTACCACGAATACCTGAGGTTGCTGTGGCCGCACAAAATACCTTGCTACCATTTTCCAGCTCCAGGCTACCCTTGTTCCATTCTCGTATGCCCTGTTGCAACCACAGAGGTAAATTCTCATACATGCCCTGATAGCGACTTAACACTTCACGAGCTGCTGCAGCCTTGTTGGCCAAGATAGCCACGGTCTTGTTTTCCTGGAACAGTGTATACCATAAAATACAGGCCGCAGATGTAATGGTCTTACCCTGTTGACGGCCTTCCATGAGTATGACCTTGCGGTTGTCCAGTATGGTTTTTACTTTTTCTTTCTGACATTCATAGAGCTTGAACGGCACCAGACCATGGTCCAGGCTCACAATCTTGCAATAGGCTTCTATGAAGTATATGGGATCTGAGCTGCACCTGTAGATTTCCTGCACCTGTTCTGGTGTATAATCAATCTGGTAACCAATCTGTTTGAGACGGGTATTACCTAGGTAACTACTTTTTAATTGTCTGAGAGTCTGTAGCATCTATGACCTGCGGCTCATTTTGATTCTTTAACATCTTTAATAGATCATTGGTACTGCCGGAAAATACTATGTTGTTCTGTGTGCCAATCTGTTTGACAGGTTCGCCAGCTGCAGGCTGAGTAAGTTGTTTTTTCTGTTTTTGTAGGTCCAGCAGATCTTTAGCAGTTTCAGCAACTGTCTTGATCAACTGACCAGTTACTTCGAATGCGCGTGGATGATCACTTTGTCGGGCTATGCCCATGATGTCGTCGACCGCAGTCTGACCTTTGCGAATCATGTCCTTGAGTGCGGTACGAGCCTGTTCAAAGTCGTCGTCTATGAGCGCCTCGGGTTCGGCCACGGTGGCCGGACGAGCCGGAACCACAGCTACCTGAGGTGTGACTGCCACTGGCGTTGGAGCTGAATTAAATTTCTGATCCAGAGCGCCATAGACATTTTTATCGAGCATATCTAAAGCCTGTCACTGTGAACTGCAGCAGTGACGAAGTTGTCACTGGTGGTGAGCCTTCGTTAGGAGGTCTCTGATATATGTAGCGCAGTTTAAGACCCGTGCTGGTGGTCACACTTAGTATACCTGCACCGTTGTAGGTTCCGTCTGGTATGTAACAGCCGTCGGGAATCATGGGCACCTGTATGTTGTGTATGTTGGTCAATCCAGTGCTCATGCTGCGTAGGACTTCAAACGGTGGATATAATGCACTGATACTACTGTTTACGGTCCAGCTATCACCATATAGGTATAAAGCTGGTAACCCGGCCTGCGGCAGATGTTTTACGGTTATGAACGCCGTAATACCTGGTATGGGTGGTATCACAGTCACAGTCACACTGCTGTATGCTGCCAGGGTAACTGTATCTGCACTGCCCACAATGGCACAGCCTGTGGTGCTGACTGAGATGGTATAGCCAGTATCTGCACCCGATGCAACGCCAGCGGCATTGGGTTGCAGACCCCAGTAGTATTCAAATGCGCCATGGTCAATGCGTTTTACGTTGAATGGTATGGCGCCAGTGTTGGTGGCATTGGTTCGTATTGGACCCACGCGTCGTACTGTTTGCCAGACACCACCATAACCAGCTGCGGCTAACTGAGCATCCACAGATGCTATGTCTCGGTTGGAGCTGACAACTACATTGCTGCTGCCTGGCCAGAATTCATTGCCTACGCCTGTACCAAAGCTACTGGTATAGACCAGACAGCCCAGGTAATACAGATAATACCAGGTGCTGGCACTGGTTGTGGCATCTATGACAGCATTGGTTGAACCATCGGTCTTGTACTGTGGTGTCCAGCCCGATTTAAATGTTCGTATGATTGGGTTATAACTGGCCACAATGGCTATGGCTGTTGTTGGTATGATGCCAGCCACACCAGATGTGCTGTAGCTCCAATGAGCTGCTGCACCAGTCACCAGAGTGATCTGATTGTTAATGGTGTTGTAGTTATAGATCAGTCCTTCCATGTGTTTTGGATGGTAGATACCGTCTATGTTAAAGTAGGTGTCCTGACTCAGGTTACCCAGTGTGTTGCTGGTTGAGTTAGTTGCAGCATTGGTGCTGATGATACCGCGTCGTCCTACCAGCAGTGTGGAACTGACCGGATAGTTCTGTAGATTGTATTTTACAAAGCCTGTATGTGCAATGGCCGCACTGCTGTCTGTACCATTGACTACATTGGGTGAATAACTGGCCAGGGTGACCAGATCCAAAGTTGGTGAATAGTATAAGGTAATGCCAGTTGTGGTTGAGCTAACACCTAGTAATTGTCTCAGGTTGGTAGCTGTATCTTCGGCTGTGGCCTTGTAGATACTCAAACCGTTAAGTGCTCGGATTATGGTGCCAGTGGTATAGACGCTGAGACTGGTAACGTTGACATTGCCCAAACCAATTTCTAAACTGCCTCGAACACCAGCAGCTGTACCAGCATTGTTACGAGCTCGTACCAGCAACATGTTGCTGCTTTCCAGAGTCAGCTGCATGGTATTGCTCAAACTGGTTAGGTCATTGTCGGCATTGCCGGCGAATCCACCATTGTTGGTTATGTATAGAGAATTTTGACCAATGTTACCAACCGTGCGTAGAGCATTGCTGCTGCTTGGTATGAATTTTTGCTGAGCCGAACTCCAAAATAAACCAGTGCTGCTGATGGGTGTTGTGGTGCCAACGTTTAGTTTAATTGTATTAGAGCTGCTACCAGCTAGATTTAGATACATCTCCGCAAAGTTAGCATTGATCTTGGTGCCGCCAATGTATAATGAATCACCGTCATTGTTGTTGGGTGTACCTAGGTTTATGGGTTGATATGCCATGGTCTATCCTGTTAATTTGATAATGTTTCCAGGAATGTATATGGATTATTTGGATCCGCATTGCCTGGGTTAGTGGTTACACTGTATTTATCTATCTGATTGGCTAGGTCTGGATCTTTAAATACATTAACAATGGCCGTACGAATAATCTCTTGATTCTCAATGGGACCATAGTAGTAGAGTTTAAGTGTAAATGTATAGCTCCAGATGATCATTCTTTGTGAAGCCGTGTCGCCTTCGTAGTCATCGGTATAGTTAACACTGTTGATGATTATGGGTAAATCGTGAGTGATGCCCAGTTCTGGTATGTAGTTTACGGTTACGTTAAAGTCGGGATTAAAGGCTGGAACAATCTGTTCAAATATCTGCAGACCGTCGTCTTCGTTTTTAACATAGGCATACAGGTTCATGGTCAGGTTATAGGGGACTGGACCATAGGTGCGTTTGGCCTGCGTGGCATTCAGCACAACCTGAGTTTTATTCTGCAGGTTAATCTTACGAGCTGGGTCATAGTCAAAACCCACGACTTCAAAACTCATGCGAGGCAACTGAGCCTCAGTCTTGGCTTCTTCGGCCACAGGCAGTCTCTGTATACGAGCCAGCATCTTGTTCTTTTGTGCAAAGCTCAGAGGCACCCGCACGGTCTGTGTGATGTTGCCATCGACATCCTTGCGTCGTATGTTTAGATTGTTGAACATCACACCAAAGGCAACTATGGCCTTGCGTGTTATGCCGTGATAAAAGACTTTATTTTCAAACATTGTTTCTTATGACCTCGCCAAAGGGATTGGTTTCATCAAAATCTAAATAGTCCTGAGCCAGTGCTTCGGCTCTGAAGTTTTCGTTGTCAGCCAGGGGATCCTGATTGCTCAGAGTCCAGCCTTCCCAAAGCAGACTGCCTGCATCTGTGGCATTGGTGTCTATGCTGTCCAGTCTTAGACTACCACCACCAGTTTCCAGCAATAACTGGAAGTCGCTGACTGTCATGCTGTTGGTTACTTCTAGGCTGTCAATTTCTGTAACGCCAGTGTTGATCTGTTCGGAATTGTATTGCCAGAGTTCACACTGCAGTCTGTACACATAAAGTTTACCTAACTGGAAGAATGGATCCTTGGCTTCGACTTTTTTAATTTCAAAATAACTTTTGGTCAGAGGCAGATACAATAAGTCACCCTCGGCCGGACGATTGGGCAAGGGTAGTGCACTGCTGCGACCCAGTCCTACTACGTCTTCCCAGCGACTGCGCACCACCATGAAGGTAGCAGTGTCGCGGAATTCTATGCCAAACTTACTCATGAGTTCACCATCGCCACCATAGCCATTGACATTTTCCAGATACATTTCCAGGGGTATGGCATTTTCAAAGGTAGCCAAGGGATCATCCAGGAATATAGCATCCTTGTTGACCTCGGTGCGGGGCATGTAAAAGATATCAAAACCATAGATGCGTATGGCTTCGGTGATGAGACTTTCTACCAGACGCTGTTCGCTGGTTCGACCTCCGGGCACACCACTCTGAAAATAAAAATTGGTAGCCATGCTATCCAACCATCATGTTGGGTGGCTCGTTGTAGGTGGTCCAGGCTTCGTATTCTAATTCTTTGATTTCAGCCATGCTTTCGTCCCAGATGATCTGACCATTCAGAGTCACTCCACCGGGCATCTGTATGCCGCTGAATTTTTTAAGGTTTTCACCCCACTGACGTTTGATCAGGGCTGTGGCATAGCGTTTGAGGAAACGATCGTTGTAGACATCCACCCAGGTGTCGGGATTCAGGATGCGATAACATTCTATGAGCATGATTTCGCCCAGGCGAACATCACTGCCCCAGCGCATGTCTACATAGAGTCTGTTCTGATGTCGGGTATATCTGAAACTTTTTTCGCCAACCAACAGCATGTCAATCATGTCCAGGTGTGCCTTGACCTGTTGGTAATAGATGATGCTGGTGTTCATGAGGTCAAACAGATCATTGAGTCTGAGCTGGTAGCGCAGATCAAACATGTAGTCCAGACCCGTGTTGGTGGCACTGAATGGTAATACTCGCACAACGCCTATGATGCCGTCTGATGCTGGCCCCATGTCTATGTAACCATTGTCTATGTCGCCATACATGAACTGACTGACTATGCTGCTGACATTGCTGCTGGTTCCGACTATGCGTTCACCCACGGTAAAGCTAGTAGTAGCACCCTGCAATAGCAAACTGGTGCTGTAACTGCTGGCAAAGCCGGCCACGGTCTGATAGTTGATGACCAGAGCTTTAGCTCCGGATGTCTGACCCACCACGGTTTCATTGAGCTGATAGCTGGCAGCATTGCTGCTGGTCAGCAGTATCTTGGTTGCACTGACCTGATGTTTAAAATAAATGCGTTCTACACCATCGGTGTGAAAGTCCTGATAGTACTGTAGAGCATCGTCCAGACGATCGCTGAGCTGGTCGTCGTCCACATTGATTTCCGTGACCGGATGACCTAATCGTCTCAGACAATAATCTATGAGCTGTTGTCGGGTAGCAGGTGATGCCATGGTTTCTCCTTAGGCCTGAGCTTCGGTCCAGCTTAGGCGAATATTGTTGACCTGTGCAGGTGCACCGCCGGAATTTTTGATTACTATGGTCAGTACGTCTGGACCATTGGGGAAACCCGGAGTCTTGTTGCTGCCATCACCACTCAGGATGCTTGTACCCAGATCTCGGACTCGGCTAATGTCATAGTTATCGGCACTGTTACCTGTAACGAAACCGAAAATTTGTTCGCCGCCCTGTATGATGGTGGTGGTTCCGGTATGGTCAATGATCTGCGCCAGACTACCTGTACCAATGCTGACCACCAGGCTGGTCACTGACCAGTCACCAGGGAAAGTTGGTTTGGTTGCCGAAGCCGGGAAGCTAGGATTTAGCACACCCAGAATCTGTACGGATGTATTGGTAGCAATACCCAGGCTTCGAGTCTGCAACTGCATGCGATTAACAATGTCTTTGACACCAAACTGTCCGGTCTGTGAATTATCCACGCTTGGAGCCAGTCTGATGCTTAGCAATGCTATGCTGGTGTTGGCTGGGACATTTAGACCTGCACCCTGTTTGGTATACGCGAAAGCCACGCTTCGGTCGTCGTCATAACCACCGTCCATGATCACGCTACTACCCCAGTGCATGACTATGGGAGCCGTGTTACAGGTTATGTAGTTAACCGAACAGATCGAACTAAATCCTGCGGTTCCGCCAAAGAACTCTGTAGGCAAGAATGTACTGTTTGAAGTGCTGGCGCCTAATAATCTTCGGCTCAGTCCGGTTAGAGCATGATAGGTATCACCAGAAATGCTTACGGCTGTTTTGGCTGTATAGCTTAGCACCTCGGTGCTGGTTGTACCCTGAATTAAAATTACTGTTCCTGAGTTAGGGAAATATGTACCATCTTTAACCAATAGTGTATCAGTCTGAGCAGCCAGGAATGCACCGCCGGTGCTGGTGGTATTGTTACCTACTAGCTGTGTGCAAGGACCTACATTGTTGACCTCGTAGCGAGCCGGCAGGTTACCTGAACGCATATAGGCAACGTTGTTGACGTTGTTGTTTTGCATCTTATGTACATAGGTTACATTACCGTCAGTGGTTCTAAAGCCCCAGCGAATAAAACCAGCACCATACCAGGTATAGTCAATGTAAACCATCTGCATCTTGGTTGGATCTAAAGTAAAACCTGTAGGACCAGAACCATCGCAACGATCTATGTTCCAGCTGGTTTGTGGCACCTTGAGATTCTGTGTAAGGTTTACGCGAACATTTTGCAGGGTCGGTCCACGATAGGCCGGACTGACCTGAATCTGTGTATCGCTGTCTATGGCATTGACCAGATAGTTTTGTCCTCGTATAACAATATAATCGCCTGGATTAAGTTGTTTGCTCCATTTTGGTGATAGGAATGCTGAACCTGTGATGATACTTGAACCATTGGTTACAGTTGCCTGTCCCATGAGTTCTCGTACGCTGCTGCGGCGTACCACATACCAGTTTAATCCATCGTATTCTACATAGAAACCGTTTTGAGCATCAAACAATCCTACACGAACAACTGCACCCTGCCAGTTTTTAACTGAGGCATAGGGAGTTGGGTTAGCACCTGGAATCTTGTCTGCGGGAGTTCCTGCCATGGTATAGGTAATGATCTGACTGCTCTGATACACGTCCTGTACCAGGAATGTACCATTGTAATAGTTGGTAGTACCAGCATTTACCTTGACGCCTTCGACCTGTATGGTGCAACCTGAACCTATGGTAACTGCCTCGGCTATGGTCAGCACTGCGGTTGTGCCTATGCTGCTAACGCCGGCAATTTCATAGTTAGGTGCAAACTTAGTACCTGTACTAAGCTGTATGCCCTTACCAGATTGGTAACGGAAGTAACGACGAGTCTGACGTATGCCGGCTATGCCGTGTTGTAGATTCTGTGAAGCAATCATGATGCCGCCGTCGGGTGCTCTGTGTACAAAGTTGGCCTCGGGTCTGACTGCCAGTGTTATGATGCTGGTATCAATGATGGTGCTGCTAGAGCCAGCTGAATAACCTGGCATCTGATAGCGGAAACTAGTTGGTGTTGGTACGTCATAGATGAACCAGACACCATTGGCTGTTGTAGTTGCACTGCTGTTGACCAGAATTGGAGATCCTGGATTAAGTCCGTGTTTATAGGCTGTGTTTACCAGAACAGTAGCACCTGAACCGCCACCACCCAGTGTGTCCAATGTGGTTGTGGTAAAGCTTATGCCCTGATTGGTGCTAAGTGCCAGCACACTGGTCTGATTGTTGCTGTCGAATAAGCTACCACCCTGTACCTGTGTATAGGAACTGACCAGGGTGCCTGTGGCACTGCCCTTGAGTCTGAACTGTATGCTGCCTGAGCTAAGTACATTTAAAACTGGGAACACACCATTGGCCACATACTGAGCTGCATACTGTATGCTCACCAGGTCGCCGGTGTTAAGGTTATGAGCTATGGCACCGGTATTCAGTGTAGCCAGGCTGCGTGGATTGGTTCCATCGGCTACCAGAGCCACTACGTTAAGACTGTTACCACCGGATTTTAAATAATAGCTAGGATAGTTACATAATGTAGTATAGGCTTCCCATTTGATGGGTTGCAGACCATATTCAAAGTCCGTGTCGATCAGGGACTGTGGAGATGCTGTACGTAATTTATTGGTTGGATCCTGCAGTACTTCGGTGGTGGTCAGGAATTCTGAAATTTCATCCATCATGATGCTGATGGTGTCAGTGGTATTCATGGCCGTGGTGTTGTAGGCCAGGGTGAACTGTGTGCCTATGCTGGTGGCTGAACTGCTGTAGGGAGCCGTGTAGCTGGTGGCATATAGATCTGGATCACTGAAATTAAATAGTACAGTGTTGCTGCTTTCGTTCACAACCAGCAGCAGCTGCTGACGCTGAAATACCCGATTGGGTATGGTTATTCTTTTGTTGATCGGATCAAACTGATAATAATCCGGTATGATGCGTTTTGCCATGTTCTAAGCTCCAGTGCTAGAGATAATTTGATGATTCATCTGGTATTTATCTATTTTATACCTGTGATTTTGTAATTTAGGCCGTATAACTTAGGGTTGCAAGGTTTGAATATGGTGAATTCGATGACCAAGATGTACCAGAAGCCGTGCTGCTAAAATTATTTGTACTACTGTCTTTATATACTGTACTGTTGCTGGTAGCATTTAACAATAACTGTGTGCCAGATATTGCAGTTAAATTACTGCTTGGTGGTGTAAAACTAGCGCCAGCATAAACTGCGGTTCCATTGACAAATCGTAGATTGCTAACCTGACCAAAGTATTGTGATAAGTTAGTGTTGTAAGTTCCCAGAGCCCAACCATTGATGGTTTGACCACTGCCTCGGCTGGTCAAGGTACTACCGCCGGCCAGTGTTTGTTGTACACCATTGACATACAGGCTAACAGCATTGGAACTTACTGACATGGCTATGTGATACCAGGTGTTCAATGACATATTTGTAGTTGTACCAAAAATGCAGTTATATGTAGTGGTGTACCAATAGAATCCCACGCAATTACCTGTTCCAGTATTCAGGGGTCCAAAGGTCCAACCAGCTGTAATAGCATTGGTCTGCATGTCACCTATCAACGGTGGTACATATTTACCAGCTGCAGGATTGTATGTGGTTGGATTTGCAGTCATGTAGATCCAGGCTTCTATGGTAAATGTACTTTGACTCAGAGACATCAAAGCCTGAGTGGTAGATGATACAAAACTACTTGCTGCAAAACTTATGCTACCTGTGCCTGAGTTAGCACTAGAATTACTAGTAGAAGAATAAATTACCACTGTATTGGTGCCAACGGTGTAGCTGGTATCGGCTCCAGCAAAGGTGCCAGAGAAGTTTGCCGTGGGTATGCTTAAAATCACCAGGCCACTGCTGCCAGAACCTCCTGCAGCTGCAGAACCAGATCCTGTAGCAACTGCACCACCACCGCCACCGCCATAATAGGTGGCATTACCACCGGCCTGACTGCTGGGGTTGGTTGTCTGAACAAAACCACCAGTGCCACCGCCGCCGGTTCCACCTGCAACCGCTGTATTGCTAACCAATCCTCCCCCGCCACCACCGCCGCCAGCTCCAATGGTTATGCTGCTGGTTAATATGCTGATGCTGGTTCCGTTACCACCGGCTCCGCCAGTAGGAGCCGATATGGTTCTTCCGGTTCCACCGGCTGTGGCCGCTCCACCACCGCCACCGGCGCCAGCTGCAGCTCTAGCGCCAGAAGCAGCAGCACCATCGCCACCGTTGTTGCCCTGACCAGCTGTAGCTGTAGTACCAGCACTGCTGCTCTGTGTATTTTGTCCACGAGCACCACCACCGCCACCACTGCCCACGGTGCTTGTTGAACTAAAGTATGTACCATTATTGTTGGTAGTACCACCACCGCCACCATAGGCTGTTACAGAAACAGCTGCACTGGTTAATACTGATGAACCACCATCAGCGCCAGGTACAGTAGAGGTAGTTGTTCCCAGACCACCAGCGCCAATAAAAATGTTGAATACCGTACCTGCGGTTACGGTAACGGAACTATATACAACACCGCCGGCTCCACCACCGCCACCAGAATTGGTTGCCTGGGTGCCAGTGCCAAAAGTACCGCCGGCTCCGCCACCGCCAACTACCAGATAGGTTAATGTATAACTGTTGCTACCACTGCCACCACCGGCTATGCTCATGAGTTGCATGAGTGACATGCTAGGTTAGCCCTGCGCCTGAGATTACAAAGGTATTGCTGCTTACACACAGTATGGTGGCTATGCCTCGCTGAGCCAGAGTGCGAGTTCCAGTGGTGGCTGTGCCAGCCAGATACACGGTCAGACCAGTGCTCAATATGGCTATGCTGGCCGTGGAGCTGTTGTAGAAGGTCACCATGTCACCCACGGTGTGTATGCTGGTGCCTATGATGGTGTTGCCCGAAACTGCCACGGTTTTACCTGCGTCTGCGGCCACAGTGGTGTAACCACTGGTGCTGCGAGTGTTCAGGGGAGCGGCTCGAACATCGCCTTTGCTGTCATAGATGGTGGCCAGGCTGGTGATGCTGCTGCCAGCATAGATGGTGCCAGAACTTATGCTTGTGGCAGCATTGATGGTGCCCAATGATGTTACATTGGTGGCTACATAAATGGTTGCTGCACTTACCTGTGTAGCCGCATTGATGGTGCCCAATGATGTTACATTGGTAACAACATAAACCGTAGCTGCGCTTACTTGCGTGGCTGCATTGATAGTACCCAAACTAGTTACATTAGTGGCTGCATATACGGTAGCTGCTGACACCTGTGTAGCCGCATTGATAGTACCCAAACTAGTTACATTAGTGGCTGCATATACGGTAGCTGCTGACACCTGTGTAGCCGCATTTAATTGGTTACCGTAGATGATACCTAGGCTAGTAACCGCACCACCAACATACACGGTTCCGGAGCTGACGGTCGTGGCCGCATTTATAGTACCTAGTGAGGTTACATTGGTGGCTGCATATACGGTTGCAGCAGACATCTGTGTAGCCGCATTGATGGTTCCCAATGACGTTACATTGGTGGCCACGTACAAAGTTCCGGAACTAACCTGTGTGGCAGCATTGATAGTACCCAAACTAGTTACATTAGTGGCTGCATATACGGTAGCTGCGCTTACTTGCGTTGCCGCATTGATGGTTCCCAATGACGTTACATTGGTGGCCACGTACAAGGTTGCGGAACTAACCTGTGTAGCTGCGTTGATGGTGGCCAGGCTGGTAATGGTTGTTACAGCAATGCTGGAATTTCGCTCAAGCTTGTTGTCG
>Ga0304728_1001377_pt1 | contig 17330 bp, 15 predicted proteins | sample C_130625_MF_Meta_FD_190476 | JGI IMG/M metagenome (GOLD analysis project Ga0304728, IMG submission 190476) | Freshwater microbial communities from Lake Croche, Canada to study carbon cycling - C_130625_MF_MetaG (v2) (version 2) | ecosystem: Environmental > Aquatic > Freshwater > Lake | place... | reverse complement strand
ATTGCTGCCATTGCCCATCCTATTTCGAGTGTCGAAGAACTCTATTTATTGCAAAAACTCATTCGTGGTTTAGGCTCTAGTCAAATTGAAACGCGTTTACGTCAGGTTGATACGCGTGGCTCTGCTTCTGTACCTTATTTGGGGATGGCAATCAATGAGTTAAGTAGGCTAAAGTGCGCTTTCGTCATTGGTAGTAATTTACGCAAAGAGCAGCCCCTAATTGCTGCACGTTTGCGTACTGCCACTAAGCAAGGCTTACAAATTCATCGCCTGGATGCTGGTGGCAGTGATTGGCTGATGCCATTAGCAAGTAGCTTAACGATGCGTCCAAGCGCTTGGGTTACTGGGCTCAGCGAAATTGCCTTAGCAATTGCGCAGGCTAAGGGTGTTTCCGCCCCCGCAGGCATTCGCAGCGAAACTGCTTCACCTGAAGCAATGCAAATTGCGAACGCACTATTAGAGACGCAAGCCCTTAACTCTCTGGCCGGAGCAGATGACTCGCCATCTCAAGCAATATTGCTAGGCGCAAGCGCTATCGCCCATCCAAAAGCGGCTGATTTACATGTATTAGCCCAATTTATTGCCGAGCAGACTGGGTCTCGTTTCGGCTTCCTACAAGAAGGTGGTAATAGCGTTGGCGCACATCTCGTGAATGCCGTTCAGGGTAATGTGGGTAGTATTAACTCTTTACTTGATGGCGAGCGGCACGCTTTTCTATTGATGCATATCGAGCCTTTGGCAGACTTACCGAATCCACAACAAACCCGCGCAGCGCTAACTAAGGCCGATACTGTGATTGCCTTAACTGCATTTACGAGCCCAGACTTACTCGAGTTGGCTGATGTACTTTTGCCGATTACGCCATTTACTGAAACCATGGCTAGTTATGTGAATACGGCTGGTACCATTCAAACAATTCAGCCTGCGGTAAAACCACTTGGCGATGCGCGTCCCGCTTGGAAAGTGTTGCGCACCCTGGGGACCTTGGCAAAACTCGATGGCTTTTTATTTAATCTGCCGGAAGAAGTGCGTGCAGAAGCCTTGCCTGAGTTGCTCGATAGCGCTGTGCTCCTCGCCAATAATCAATTTAGCGAAAGGCTGAGTTTAAGCGCCGCAGTATCAACACAAGCTGCGGGTTTAGAGCGCTTAGGAGATGTACCGTTATACGGAGTAGATGCTATCGTCCGTCGTTCAAGTGCATTGCAACTAACTGCCGATGCAAAATTAGCGCTGAAGGTGGGCTTAGGACCACACACTTTTGCTGAACTGGGTTTGGTAGAGGGTGAAATAGTGCAAGTGACTCAAGCAGGTGTCAGCATTAACTTGGCTGTCACGCAGATACCAGGCTTAGCCGCTGGCGTTATTCGTCTAGCGAGTACAACCCCAGCTAGCATGCAACTGGGACCGATGTTTGGACCGCTGACGATCACGCGGATTGCAGGAGAAGTGGGCTAAGCGATGGCTGATTTTCTCAACCTGTTCGAAATGCAAGGCAGCGCTATCTTTGGCTCATTTTGGCCCTTGGTTTGGACCTTAATCAAAATTGTCATCATTGTTTTGCCGATGTTTGGCGCTGTTGCTTACCTCACGCTCTGGGAGCGTAAGCTGATCGGGTGGATGCATATTCGTTTAGGTCCGAATCGGGTTGGTCCATTGGGTTTATTTCAACCAATTGCGGATGCGCTCAAGCTCTTATTAAAAGAGATTATTTCACCAACACGCGCGAGCAAAGTGTTGTATGTAATTGCTCCGGTTATGGTAATTGCACCGGCATTTGCTGCGTGGGCAGTCATTCCATTTCAGGCCGAGATGGTATTAGCAAATGTGAATGCTGGCTTGCTCTATGTGATGGCGATTACTTCCGTCGGCGTCTACGGCATTATTTTGGCTGGCTGGGCCTCTAACTCGAAATACCCGTTCTTAGGTGCGATGCGCGCTGCCGCCCAAATGATTTCTTATGAAATTGCAATGGGCTTTGCTTTAGTCACCGTACTCATGGTTTCGGGTTCTTTAAATTTAAGCACTATCGTCATTAGCCAAAGCACTGGTCTGTTTGCATCTTATGGCTTGAATTTCTTGTCGTGGAATTGGTTGCCCCTATTGCCGATGTTTTTAATTTACTTTATTTCAGGTATTGCAGAAACAAACCGCCATCCATTCGATGTTGTAGAAGGAGAGTCGGAAATTGTCGCTGGACATATGGTGGAATATTCGGGCATGGCTTTTGCGATGTTCTTTTTGGCAGAGTATGCCAATATGATTTTGATTGCGGCAATGGCTTCCGTCTTATTCTTGGGTGGCTGGCTACCTATTCTTGATTTACCGATGCTGCGAGATATTCCGGGTTTCTTCTGGTTGTTTGCCAAAACCTTTTTCTTGTTGTCATGCTTTATCTGGTTACGCGCCACGTTACCGCGTTATCGCTACGACCAAATCATGCGCTTAGGCTGGAAAGTGTTTATTCCCCTGGCAGTATTTTGGGTGGTAGTAGTTGGCGCTTGGATTGTTTCACCTTGGAATATTTGGAATTAAGGCGAACTATGATTAAAAAATCACTCCAGCGCGTAAGCCAATTTTTCGATAGCCTTATGCTCAAAGATATTTTGACGGGCATGTCGATTACGGGGCGTTACCTCTTTAAGCCTAAATTCACGATTCAATATCCTGAAGAAAAAACCCCTTTATCACCGCGTTTTCGGGGCCTCCACGCTTTGCGGCGCTACCCAAATGGGGAAGAGCGGTGTATTGCTTGCAAATTATGTGAAGCAGTTTGTCCTGCTTTAGCAATTTCGATTGAATCAGATCAACGGGATGATGGCTCACGTCGTACCACCCGCTACGATATCGATTTAACTAAATGTATTTTTTGTGGTTTTTGTGAAGAAGCTTGTCCGGTCGATGCCATTGTGGAAACCAATATTTTTGAATACTTTGGTGACAAACGCGGCGATCTTTATATGACCAAAGAGATGTTATTGGCCGTGGGCGACGAGTATGAAAAAGAAATTGCCGCTAATCGGGCTGCTGATGCACCTTATCGTTAATGAAGAATAGCTAAAGAACTTGTGACCTTCGACCCATCTACCATCTTCGCAATCTTCTTCTATGCCTTTGCCGGCCTATTAGTCATCGCTGCTTTACGTGTAGTTACGGCACCTAATCCTGTTCATGCGGCACTCTTTTTGGTGCTGGCATTTTTCTGCGCCTCGGGAATTTGGATGTTATTACAAGCTGAATTTTTAAGTCTGGCACTAATCCTGGTTTATGTTGGGGCGGTGATGGTGTTATTTTTATTCGTGGTCATGATGCTAGATTTAGATTTAGCCCATTTGCGTCGCGATTTTAAAAAATATCTACCGGTTGCTTTCTTAATGGGAGCCGTAATCGTCTTGGAATTGGCGGTCGTTTTAATCCGCAGCTTTATTGGGACACGGGCACCAGTACACGCGATGAGTGAAGAGCTTGCTAGTAATAATACCCACGCGCTCGGTAAATTGATCTTTGTTAATTATGTATATGCCTTTGAAGTAGCGGGCGTGATTTTATTAGTGGCGATTATTGCTGCTGTGGCGCTAACCTTAAGGCGGCGTAAAGATTCGAAGACGCAAAATATTGCTGATCAAGTCGCTGTTAAGGCTAGCGATCGCCTGCGCATTGTTTCAATGCCAAGTGAGATGGATGCCAAACAAGATGCCGAACAAAATCGTCGGGGGAGGAAAGAATGACGATTACCTTGGCCCATTATTTAGTGCTAAGCGCTATTCTTTTTGCGACCAGCGTGGTGGGTATTTTCTTGAATCGCCGCAACCTGATTATTTTGTTAATGGCAATTGAGTTAATGCTACTTTCAGTCAATATCAACTTTATTGCTTTCTCCCATTTCCTCGGTGATATGGCTGGCCAAGTTTTCGTCTTTTTTATTCTGACGGTTGCTGCTGCTGAGGCTGCCATTGGCTTAGCCATTTTGATTGTGCTATTTCGTAAGCTCGATACGATTAATGCCGAAGATCTTGATCGACTTAAGGGTTAATGATGCAAACGAATTTAACCCTGCCACTGTTGTGCGCCATTCCACTAGCCCCGCTAGTAGGCTCCATCATTACTGGTTTTTTTGGTACAGCTTTATTTGGTAATCGTTTGGGTAAAGTTGGCTCGCAGTCGATCGCTATTATGGGCGTCATTATCGCTTTTGCCTTATCTTGCCAAGTTTTCTTTTATGTGCAGGCTGGGGATTATTTTAATGGCGAGGTTTATACCTGGATGCAATTAGGTGAGCTCAATTTAGGTATCGGCTTTTTAATTGACTCGCTCACCGCTACGATGATGGTAGTAGTCACCTTTGTTTCCTTAATGGTGCACATTTATACCATCGGCTATATGCATGGTGAACCGGGCTATAACCGTTTCTTTGCTTATATCTCTCTATTTACTTTTGCGATGCTGATGTTGGTGATGAGTAATAATCTGCTGCAACTGTTTTTTGGTTGGGAGGCAGTTGGCGTGGTTTCATATTTGTTAATTGGCTTTTATTTTGAACGTCAAACCGCCGTGTTTGCCAATATGAAGGCATTTTTAGTTAATCGCGTGGGTGATTTTGGTTTCATCTTGGGCATTGGTTTAATTTTGGCTTACACCGGCTCAATGAACTATGACGCCATCTTTGCGCAAAACACCGCACTTGCTGCGCAAACACTACCCGGAACGAGCTGGAATTTAATGACAGTAATTTGTATTTGCTTGTTCATTGGCGCGATGGGTAAGTCTGCACAATTTCCCTTGCATGTTTGGCTACCAGACTCGATGGAGGGGCCAACGCCAATTTCAGCCTTAATTCATGCAGCCACGATGGTGACGGCTGGTATTTTTATGGTCTCGCGGATGTCCCCTTTATTTGAGCTATCGACGACAGCCCTGAGCTTTATTTTGGTTATTGGCTCGATTACCGCTTTGTTTATGGGCTTCTTAGGTATTGTGCAAAACGATATCAAACGCGTAGTGGCCTATTCCACTTTGTCACAGCTGGGCTTCATGACAATTGCGTTAGGTGTATCAGCATATCCAGTGGCAATTTTTCATTTAATGACCCATGCTTTCTTTAAGGCGCTATTATTTTTAGCAGCGGGCAGTGTCATTATGGGCATGCATCATGAGCAAGATATGCGCAACATGGGCGGCTTGTGGAAATATATGCCCGTTACTTGTCTGATGATGTTAGTTGGCAGTTTATCCCTCATTGGTACGCCATTCTTTTCTGGGTTTTATTCAAAAGATTCGATTATTGAAGCGGTTGCTGCCAGCACTATACCGGGCTCAGGGTTCGCCTATTTTGCTGTGATGGTAAGTGTGTTTATTACTGCACTGTACTCATTCCGTTTGTATTTTTATGTTTTTCATGGCAAAGAGCGCTTTCATCAATCCAGTCATGATGAGCATGCAGATACTGATGTTGATGCTGATGCGCATCATGGCTTAGCCGCAGATGAGGTGCCACATGAGTCGCCTTGGGTGGTAACTGTGCCATTAATTTTATTGGCCATTCCCTCAGTCATTATTGGTTTTTATGCCATTGAGCCGATGTTGTTCGGCGATTTTTTTGGTGACTCGATGTTCATCGACTTAAGCCAGCATCCTGTAATGGAAGAGTTAGCCAATGAATTCCATGGCCCAATTGCGATGGCCCTGCATGCGTTGACCTCCTCGGTAACAATTCTAGTGGCTTTAGGGGTGCTAACGGCAGCAATCGGCTATTTATGGGTTCCCAGTTTACCGAGCAAAATTGCCCACACCTTTGCACCATTAAAAAAATTACTCGATCATAAATATTACCTAGACGAACTCAATCAACTGGTCTTTGCCAAGGGTTCTATTTTGCTAGGCCGTAGCTTATGGCACCGTGGCGATCAACAGCTCATTGATGGTTTACTGGTTAATGGCAGCGCGCATTTAGTGGGTCGAATGGCTGGAGTAATGCGGCATTTGCAGTCAGGTTATTTATATCACTATGCATTTGCGATGATTTTAGGCCTTGCTGTTTTATTGGCTTGGGTTTTATATGCTTACTTACCTTATGTGCGCTAGGTTTTAATTTCATGACACTTTCATTTGCAGTCTGGACGCCAATCTTCTTCGGCCTTGTGCTGTTGATGTTTGGTTCAGATAAATCCACTGTTGGTTTACGCTGCCTAGCGCTCTTTGGAGCAGTTATCAGTTTTATCGCCACCTTACCTTTAATTTTGAACTTTGATCTTGCCAATGCTGGAATGCAATTTGTTGAAAAGGTCAGTTGGATTCCGCGCTACGATATTAATTACTATCTAGGGGTTGACGGTATTTCAGTGTGGTTTATTGTGCTCACTGCATTTATCAATATCTTCATTGTGATTGCTGCCTGGGACGTGATTCAAGTTAAAGTTTCTCAGTATCTGGCATCGTTCATGATCTTGTCAGGATTAATGATTGGCGTATTTGCAGCACTCGACGCTTTACTGTTTTATGTATTTTTTGAGGCAACCCTAATTCCGATGTATGTGATTATTGGCGTGTGGGGAGGGCATAACCGTATTTATGCAGCCTTTAAGTTCTTCTTGTATACCTTGCTGGGCTCGTTACTGACTTTAGTGGCCTTGCTCTATCTATACAACGTCAGTAATAGTTTTGACATTCTGGTTTGGCAAGAGACGCGCTTGAATCTTGTTGAGCAAGTCTTTTTGTTTGCGGCATTTTTTATGGCCTTTGCAGTTAAGGTGCCAATGTGGCCATTACACACGTGGCTTCCCGACGTACACGTCGAGGCTCCCACGGGCGGTTCTGTTGTTTTGGCAGCCATTATGTTGAAGTTAGGCGCGTATGGTTTCTTGCGCTTCTCTTTACCCATAGCACCCGACGCCAGCCAATATCTCGGTCCATTTATTATTTTCTTATCTTTGGTAGCAGTCATTTATGTCGGCCTGGTTGCCTTAGTCCAACAGGATATGAAGAAGTTAGTTGCTTACTCATCGGTAGCGCATATGGGTTTTGTAACCCTCGGGTTTTTCCTTTTTAGTCCGCTTGGTATTGAGGGCGGAATTGTGCAAATGATTTCACATGGCTTTATCTCCGGCGCAATGTTTTTGTCGATCGGTGTTTTATACGATCGAATGCATACCCGGCAAATTGCGGATTACGGTGGCGTAGCGCATACGATGCCTAAATTTGCAGCATTTGCTGTCTTTATGGCCATGGCTAACTGCGGTTTACCGGCTACCTCCGGCTTTGTGGGTGAGTTTATGGTGATTCTGGCGGCAGTCGATTACGATTTCTTAATTGGGGTCTTAGCGGCTACGGCTTTAATTCTTGGCGCTGCTTATTCTTTATGGATGGTGAAGCGGGTATTTTTTGGTCCGATTGCCAACCCCCAGGTAGCCGCCCTGAAAGATATTAATGGGCGTGAGTTTTTCATGATGGGCGCACTATCGATTTGTGTTTTGTGGATGGGGGTTTATCCCAAGCCTTTTACCGATATTATTCATCCCGCCGTAATTAATCTGCTGCAACATGTTGCCATCAGCAAATTGTAGGATAGAACATATGCAAGCACTTGACCTTATTGCCATTTTCCCCGAATTACTGTTGCTGGTAACCGCCTGCTTTTTATTGGTAGCTAGTGTTTTTGTCCGTGAACGTCCAGTAATCATCAGCAATGCGTTTGCTGCTAGCGAAGAACCAGATATTTTTCATACACCCCGTGGCGTTGGTTTCGTTTATTTCTTTAGCTTAATTTTATTGGCCGTTCTTGCTATTGCATTTATCGGTCGCTTTGATGATGTTTCCCTATTGGCAATGAATGGCTTGTTTCAGTCTGATCCTGTGGCAAATTTATTGAAAGCAGGGTGCTGCCTAGCCTTACTCATTAGCTTGATTTATTCAAAACAATACTTAAAAGATCGAGGCTTATTTCGCCCAGACTTTATTGTTTTATGTTTATTTGCCTTGCTCGGGCAAATGGTGCTCATTTCTGGGGCAAATTTACTGAGCTTATATCTGGGCTTGGAATTAATGGCCTTATCCACCTATGCATTAGTTGCAATGCGCCATAACAGTGCAAAGAGTGCTGAGGCAGCAATGAAATACTTTATTTTGGGTGCTTTAGCCTCAGGTTTTCTTTTATATGGCATGTCGATGCTGTATGGCGTAACCGGCTCATTAGACTTACTCGAAATTTTTCAAGCGGTTGCCGACCCCCGTATTAACCATTTAGTCTTGGCTTTTGGAGTCGTTTTTATTGTCGCAGGTTTAGCTTTTAAAATGGGCGTAGTGCCATTTCATATGTGGGTGCCTGATGTTTATCAAGGTGCGCCCACTGCTGTAACTCTACTCATTGCAGCTGCGCCTAAATTAGCTGCTTTTGCTTTGCTATTCCGTTTACTGGTGAATGCGTTATTACCCTTAATGGGTGATTGGCAGCCGATGTTGATCCTGGTAGCGATATTGTCTTTGGTATTAGGAAATATCACCGCAATTGCCCAAACCAATCTGAAGCGGATGCTGGCTTATTCGGCGATTGCGCAAATGGGTTTTGTTTTATTGGGCATGCTAGCAGTATTTGATGAGCACGCTTTTAGTTCCGCCTTTTTTTATACCTTAACCTATGTATTAACTACTTTAGGTAGCTTTGGCTTATTAATGCTACTTTCGCGTAAAGGCTATGACTGTGAAACGCTGGATGGTTTAAAAGGCTTAAATCAGCAACATCCATGGTACGCGTTTATCGGTTTAATTTTGATGTTTTCTCTGGCTGGAGTGCCGCCTACAGTTGGCTTTGCGGCAAAGCTAGCTGTGCTTGAAGCGTTGGTAGACGCTCAATATACTGGTTTGGCAGTGCTCGCGGTATTAGCGTCTTTGGTTGGTGCTTTTTATTATTTGCGGGTAGTCAAGGTCATGTACTTCGATGAGCCAATCCACGAGCTGCATGCAGTGAGTGGCTCAAAGTTGGCGCGCAGTATGTTGAGTCTGAATGGCATTTTGGTGCTAGTCTTGGGTATTTTCCCAGCTGGTTTATTAACTTTGTGCTTAGATGCTATGCGTCGCACTTTGTTAGGTGTTTAATGGCTGAAAAATCACTTAGTGATTTAGCTATTGGCGATGCCCATTTGCGCGAAGAGCGCGTTTCGGGTGAAGTCATCTACGATGGTATTTTTTTGCAGATGAAGCGCGATGTGGTGCGCTTGCCCGATGGGGCGGAGGCGATGCGCGAGTATTTAACTCATCCAGGTGCAGTTGCTATCCTCGCTTTATTGGATGATGGCCGGGTAGTGATGGAGCGTCAATATCGCTATCCCATTGCTAAAGCTTGTTTAGAAATTCCAGCTGGTAAGTTAGAAATTGGTGAAGATCCTTTACTTTGTGCGCAACGCGAGCTACTAGAAGAGACTGGCTATACCGCCAGCAAATGGTCTTTTATACGCCGTATTAATCCGGTGATTTCCTATTCAACCGAATTTATCGATATTTACTTGGCTCAAGGGCTTATAGAGGGTAAACGCCAGCTTGATGCGGAAGAGTTCTTAGACGTATTTGCAGCACCTCTAGAAGATTTGCTGCGCTGGGTTGAAGGTGGCGAAATTACTGATGTGAAGACGATTATTTCGAGTTACTGGCTAGAGCGATATCGGCGCGGCTTAGTTTCACCAAAATCTTTATAATTAAACTTATATTTATAGCCCTTGAATTTAAGCAAATAATCCTTATCTAAAATTGGTATGAAAGTCTATAACCTTTCCTGTGTATTGACCCATTCTTTTGAAGGCTGGTTTGCGTCAGAGGAAGATTGCCTGTCACAACAGGCGAATGGTTTATTAACTTGCCCAATTTGTAATAGTAACGAGGTTATTCGTTTGCCCTCTGCGCCGCATATTGGTGATCGGCTTGGCGATCACAATGCAGTACAAACGCAGACCCAGCTTGAACCACAAATGCAGGAGGCCTTTTTAAAGGGCGTACGCCAACTGATTAATGGTTCAGAAGATGTCGGCACTGCATTTGCGGAAGAGGCGCGACGTATTCATTACCACGAGGCCCCCGAGCGTAATATTCGCGGACAAACAACCCAAGACGAAGCAGAATCGTTGCGAGAAGAGGGCATTCAGGTTTTAGCCTTGCCCGCGCTTCCCATCCTGAAAAATACCTTGCAGTAATTAAGCTTTTTTCTAGTAAGTCGTTGGTTTATTAACGGCTACTTTGAAGTCGGCATGACGAATTCTGCGCCTTTGCTGATACTTTCAGGCCAGCGTTGCATCACACTTTTCTGCTTGGTATAAAAACGCACACTTTCTTTACCGTAAGCATGGGTATCGCCAAAGATCGATCGTTTCCACCCACCAAAACCATGCCAGGCCATGGGTACCGGAATCGGTACATTTATTCCCACCATACCGACTTGTACACGGCGGGCAAATTCGCGGGCAATATTACCGTCGCTGGTAAAGCAAGCCACACCATTCCCAAATTCATGGGCGTTGACCAAATTTAAAGCGTCGGCAAAGTTAGCTACCCGCACGCAAGAAAGTACGGGGCCAAAAATCTCTTCGCGATAAATTGCCATATCGGGGGTGACATGATCAAATAGGGTGCCGCCAATCCAGAAGCCTTGCGCAAACTGAGGAGATTTAAATGGACGACCATCTACCAGTAATGTAGCCCCACTAGCTACGCCACTTTCAATATACCCAGTAATCCGCTCAAGGGCTGCACGAGTAACGATCGGCCCCATCTCGGCATCGAGTTCCATGCCGTTTTTAATTTTGAGGGCCTTAGTCCGTTCAATCAGTTTTGGCATCACTTTATCGGCTGCATCGCCAACCAGTACCGCTACTGAAATGGCCATACAGCGTTCGCCAGCTGAGCCATATGCAGCACCAACTAAGGCGTCAACGGCTTTATCGATATCAGCATCGGGCATGATCACCATATGATTTTTGGCTCCGCCGAGGGCTTGAACACGTTTGCCGAAATGGGCCCCACGCTCGTAAATGTAATTCGCAATTGGTGTTGAGCCAACGAAGCTAAGGGCCTTGACCTGGGGATTTTCAAGTAAGGCATCCACTGCTTCTTTATCACCTTGCACGACGTTAAATACGCCGTCAGGCAAACCTGCCTCTTTGAGTAAACGCGCCATGAATAAAGATGCCGATGGGTCAGTAGGGCTCGGCTTAAGAATGAAAGTGTTACCGCAAGCAATGGCCATCGGAAACATCCACATCGGCACCATTACTGGAAAATTAAACGGGGTAATTCCAGCAACCACGCCTAAAGGCTGGCGCATCACCCAATTGTCGATGCCGGTCGAGACTTGCTCGGTGTAATCACCCTTAAGTAGCTCGGGAATGCCAGTGGCGAATTCGACTATCTCAATTCCGCGCGTGACTTCGCCTTGAGCGTCGGTAAAGACTTTGCCGTGCTCAGCCGTAATAATGGCCGCCAATTCATCGCTATGGCGGTTTAGCAGCTCGAGGTATTTAAATAGAATGCGGGCGCGCCTGAGGGGCGAGGTATCCGACCAGGCCGGAAAAGCAGCTTGCGCAACTTCGACAGCAGCATCCACCTCGGCACGGTTAGCCAAGGCAACTCGTCTGGCAATCGCCCCAGTCGCAGGGTTATACACATCCGCATAACGACCGGCTATGGGTTGAATGATTTTGCCGCCAACAAAGTGGCCAATATCTTCTTTAATTTCAAAGGCTTGAGGTGCATTCATAAGGTTTTACCCTAGTTATTGTATGAAGTAGAAATGAAGGATTTACCGGCAAAAACCTGCGAAAATAAGAACCCTCATGGGGATCTCGTTATTCTATCGGTTTGGCCGATTTTTTGTTGAAAGTGCATATGAGTTTGTTATTTTCTAAGTACACCTTAGGCTCGCCCAAGGGCGGATTAGAGCTAAGTAATCGTATTGTTGTGGCACCCATGTGCCAGTATTCTTCCGATGATGGTGCGGCCACCGATTGGCATTTAATGCATTGGGGTAATTTACTGAACAGTGGCGCAGGCCTATTTATTATTGAAGCTACCGGCGTTTTACCCGAAGCGCGTATTACACCGGTATGTCTAGGTTTATGGGATGAGCGTACCGAAGCTGCACTGAAAGATAAACTGACGCGGGCAAGGGCGTTAGCGCCAGCAGTACCCGTTTTTATTCAACTCTCGCATGCCGGTCGCAAAGGTTCTAGTGCTTCGCCATGGCACGGTGGCCAATTAATTGATGAGGATGCTGGTGGCTGGGAAGCCTCAGCGCCTTCAGCAGTGCCGCAACTGCCTAATGAAAAGCCGCCGCGCGCCTTTACTGCAGATGAAATTCAAGATTTGATCAAAGCGTTTGTCATCGCCGCGCAACGTGCCGAGCGTATTGGGATCGATGGAGTAGAACTGCATGGTGCTCACGGTTATTTACTCCACCAATTTTTATCACCGATTGCTAATCACCGCACCGATCAGTATGGTGGTTCGTTCGAAAATCGGATTCGTTTGGTAATTGAACTATTCTCGGCTGTAAGAGCGGCTTATCAAGGCGTATTAGGCATTCGTCTTTCAGCGTACGATTGGGTCGAGGGTGGTTGGACTCCCGAAGAGACCGCTGAATTGGCTTTACGTCTGAAAAGCCTAGGGTGCAATTATGTTCACGTTTCATCGGGGGGCGTTTCGCACTTACAGAAAATTGCGATTGGTCCCAATTACCAAGTTTCATTTGCCAAAATGGTCAAAGAAAAATCGGGCTTGCCAACGATGGCAGTGGGCCTAATAACCGATCCCCATCAGGCTGAAGCGATTTTGCAAGCCGGTGGCGCTGATTTAATTGCGCTAGCTCGCGCCTTTCTGTATAAGCCCCGTTGGGCTTGGGAGGCGGCCGCAGCCTTGCAGGGTGAGGTAACAGCGAGCAGTCAATATTGGCGTTGTTTGCCGCGTGAGGCGCAAGCTGTATTTGGCCCTGTACGGATTGGCCAACGGTAATTTTATCTATTTTTTCTCGTTCATTTAAAGGTTTTATATGCGATTAATCAATCGAGCAGTAACGGTTTTATTAGGCTTGGGTCTTGCCAGTCTTGCTATCGCCCAATCTTTTCCTGATCACGCAATTACCTTAATCGTGCCCAATCCGCCTGGCGGATTAGTCGATACATCGGCGCGTTTATTGAGTGAGCCTCTAAGCCGTGTGTTGAATGAAACAGTAATTGTAGAAAATAAACCTGGCGCAAGCGGGAATACCGCCTATCAGTTTGTTGCTAAAGCTAAGCCGGATGGTTATACCTTGTTGATTTCCTATTCCGGATATCACGTTGGTAACCCCGCCTTAATGGACAAATTACCCTGGGATCCGCTTAAAGATTTTGCGCCAATTGCACTGCTCACCGTTTCAACCAATGTTATTGCTGTGCATCCCTCTATTCCAGTGAATAATCTTAAAGAGCTGGTTGCCTATGCAAAAGCCAATCCTGGTAAGTTAAATTATGCTTCGCAGGGTAATGGCTCGGTTTCGCATATTGGCACTGAAATTTTTAAACAAACCACTGGTATTGAAATGGTGCATGTCCCTTATAAAGGCTCGGGCCCGGCAATTCAAGATGTCTTGGCTGGACAGGTGCAAGTATTCATTACTACGCCGCCATCCGTGATGCAGCATGTGCAAAGTGGCAAATTAAAAGGTTTAGCCGTAACCGGAAAAACCCGCCACCCCTCAATGCCCAATGTACCGACTACGGCCGAAGCTGGTTTACCGAGCTTTCAATTGGAGTCGTGGGTTGCTCTATATGCACCTGCTAATACTCCCGCGCCCGTCATAGCGAAGTTAAGCGAAGCGGTGAAAAAAGGTTTAGAGCAAGCAGAAGTTAAGCAACGAGCCGATACGGCAGGGGTTGAAGTGCGCTATCAAAATCCCCAACAAATGGACGCACTCTTGAAAAAAGAATTGCCATATTGGAATAAGGTGATTAAAGCCGCTAATATTAAGCTTGATTAAATAGAAAGAAGTAGCAATGTCTCAGCAAGTACATACGCTACGTGAAGCGTGGTTAGAAGCAGCGGTAAAGTATTTAGAACCCATCTTTTCTAAAGCAGGTTATGCAATTCCACCAGTGCGCGTATCTTGCGGCTTTCCTGCTTCAAGTAGCCCCCGCACGACCTTGGGACAATGTTGGCCACGAGAGCGTTCTGGCGCTAGTGTTAATGAAATTTTTATTTCCCCCAAGCTGGATGAGCCCGTTGCCTTGCTCGATACCTTAGTGCATGAGTTGTGTCATGCGGTAGACGATTGTCTTAGTGGTCATGGCGAAGACTTTAAAGGCATTGCGCAAACAGTGGGGCTTGAAGGCCCAGCGCGGATGGCAAAAGCCAACGAGGCCCTGGTTGTGCGTTTAATGATGATTAGCCAAGAGCTTGGTCCTTACCCACATCAGGCCATTGTATTTCCACCGCCCCGGCCGAGTAATTCAAGTCGTAATAAGGCCACATGCCCGCAATGTGGATACGAAGTCACTTTACTGAAGAAGTGGGCTAGTTATGGCGCACCGATTTGCCCAAAAGATTCGCTTAGAATGGTCGAGGCGATACCCGAGACAATTGAAAATACGACTCGCACTGAATTAGTTGCGGAAGTTGATGAAATTCGGCGCGCGATTAGCTAGGCGCTAAAATCCCTTAACGTAATTCCTACCTTCCTAAGATTAATCATTATTATGAGCACACAAAAAATTATTCAAAATCCAAAGATCGCGATTATTCCTGGCGACGGCATTGGCAAGGAAGTAATGCCTGAGGGGGTAAGAGCCCTAGAGGTAGCTGCAAGTAAGTTTGGTATCAGCTTTCAGTTCGATCATTTTGATTTTGCAAGTTGTGATTACTATTTAAAGCACGGCAAGATGTTGCCCGATGATTGGTTTGATATCTTAATGAAATACGATGCTATTTTCTTTGGTGCGGTGGGTATGCCCAATATTTTGGCTGACCATCTCTCTTTGTGGGGTAGCTTAATTCAATTTAGACGGGGTTTTGATCAATATGTGAATTTACGCCCGGTACGTTTATTACCAGGTGTACCTTGTCCTCTGGCCAACCGTAAACCTGGTGATATTGACTTCTTTGTGGTGCGTGAAAATACCGAGGGTGAATATTCGAGTGTTGGCGGCAAAATGTTCCCCGATACTGATCGTGAATTTGTCGTGCAAGAATCTGTATTTACGCGTATTGGCACAGATCGTATTTTAAAGTTTGCCTTTGAGCTAGCACAAAGCCGCAGCAAGAAGCACCTGACGTCGGCGACCAAGTCAAATGGTATCGCTATTACGATGCCGTATTGGGATGAGCGAGTAGAGGTGATGGCGAAAAAATATACTGATGTGCGGATGGATAAATATCATATTGATATTCTCACGGCGCAATTTGTGATGAATCCCGATCGTTTTGATGTGGTTGTGGCGAGTAATTTATTTGGCGATATTTTGTCTGATTTAGGCCCAGCATGTACGGGGACGATTGCCGTTGCGCCTTCGGGAAGCATTAATCCTGAAGGGCTCTATCCCTCATTGTTTGAACCAGTTCATGGTTCTGCTCCCGATATTTTTGGACAAAATATTGCTAATCCGATTGGGCAAATTTGGAGTGGCTCAATGATGCTGGATCATTTAGGTTATCCCGCTGCAGGCAAAGCAATATTCTCGGCGATTGAAAAAGTATTAGCTGCTGGGCCAGGCCACGCACCATTAACGCCTGACCTGGGTGGTAAAGCGAGTACTGCAGATTTAGGAAAGGCAATTTCCGCTGCAATTTAATTGCAGAGCAGGGAATTCTTGTTTAGTTGCCCCAGACTGGTTGCTTTTTGCTGCTCTTAGCGATTTCTGCCAGTACTAATTGATGTGCCTCGCAATCTGCAGCGCTAGCCTGTAACACAATTAAGTCTGTAGGTAGTGCGCGAGCTTGTCCAGTAGCGTCTACTTTACTGTCGTAATCAATTAAATCGATGGTGAGGTCTTCTTGTCCACGGGTCATGGCTAAATAAACCTCGGAAAGCAGCTGCGCATCTAAAAGAGCGCCGTGTAACGTGCGGTGCTCATTACTAATTGCGAAGCGATCACAGAGTGCATCCAGTGAATTGCGTTTGCCTGGAAACATTTGTCTCGCATCAACCAGGGTATCGATAACATTACTCAATTGCGCTTTAAAGCTAGCGCGTTTTAAGCGGTTAAATTCACTCTCGAGGAAGCCCAAATCGAAGGGCGCATTATGAATAATGATTTCTGCATCAGCTAAAAACTCCATTAATTCATCAGCAATATGCGCAAAGAGGGGTTTATCAGCCAGAAATTCGCGCGAAAGGCCATGGACTGCATAGGCGCCCGCATCAATTTCTCGTTCAGGATTTATGTAGCGATGAAAGGTGCGATTGCTGAGCCGACGATTGATTAACTCAACACAGCCAATTTCAATAATGCGATCGCCAGTGGCGGCATTGAGTCCGGTGGTTTCAGTATCGAGAATAACTTGGCGCATCTATCTTTAACGAGTATTAAGTCGCTACCAAATCTTCGGGTGGTATTTCTAAGGGCCCCGTACCAGCATATTTATCGAGGTAAAGATAGATGACAGGCGTAATAATTAAGGTAACAAATTGCGAGAAAATCAGGCCACCCGCAACTGAAATGCCCAGAGGCTGCCTTAACTCTGCGCCGGCACCTAAACCAAAGGCAATTGGTAGGGCGCCCATTAAAGCAGCTAGAGTGGTCATCATAATTGGCCGAAAGCGCAAGGCACAAGCTTCGCGAATCGCTTGTTCGGGGGTCATGCCATGATTACGTTGCGCCTCGAGGGCAAAGTCAATGAGCAAAATTGCATTTTTCTTCACAATGCCAATCAGCAGCAAGATACCAATCGAAGCAATTACGGTTAGCTCAAAGCCAAATAATCGCAAGGCAAGCAGGGCACCAATGGCAGCTGAGGGTAATCCCGCCAAAATAGTGAGCGGATGAATATAACTTTCATAAAGCACACCAAGTAACACATAGATAACCCCAAGCGCCGCCAAAATTAAAATAATTTGACCGGACTGATTATTTTTAAACACCGCAGCATCGCCACCGTAACTAGTAATAATAGAGGGCGGTAATTCGATGGCTTTAACGTATTTTTCAATTTGATCGGTCGCGTCACCCAAGAAGACGTCGGGTGCCAAGTTAAATGAAATCGTTACTGCCGGAATTTGGCCTTGATGATTGACGGCAGTGGGGCCAATAGTACGTTTAAAGCTAGCTAGGTTTGAGAGTGGAATCAGTTTATCGGTAGCACGCCCACGAACAAATATTTTATTTAGA
>Ga0304728_1001375_pt1 | contig 17347 bp, 17 predicted proteins | sample C_130625_MF_Meta_FD_190476 | JGI IMG/M metagenome (GOLD analysis project Ga0304728, IMG submission 190476) | Freshwater microbial communities from Lake Croche, Canada to study carbon cycling - C_130625_MF_MetaG (v2) (version 2) | ecosystem: Environmental > Aquatic > Freshwater > Lake | place... | reverse complement strand
GATGGGGCCAGAGAAGCGCTCAATTTTATCGACTGATGTCTGTCCTTCACGAGCAATCTGATCAAAACTTTCACCCGCGCGAAGACGTCGTTGTATCTCTTTGACAGAGATTGTTTCGACTGCATCTGATGAGGGAACCGAAGAAAGTCGTGGCTGATTTACCGTTGCGCGAAGAGTGTCGCTAATGCGAACTGAATAGTTATTCCCTTCGCCATCGACAAGTGCGAGATGGTTTCCATCTTCGGACTTGCCAGTAAATCGAAGCTCACTCATGAGGGTGAGAATATCCGATGAGGTGGTAATTTCTCGAGAGTTAGACCCTTTAGACTTCACTTATGTACGAGGACTTGCTCGAATTAGCGCGGAAGGTAGGGGCAGATGCTGGCGCCCTGCTGATGGATCGCCCTCCCGCATTTGAAATCGAAGAGAAGTCCACAGCCATCGATATCGTCACTCAGATGGATAAAAAGGCAGAAAAATTTATTGTCCAATCACTTTTGGCAGCTCGCCCCGACGATGGAATGATCGGTGAAGAAGGCGCTGCAATTGAAAGCAAGTCTGGAATCACCTGGGTTATTGATCCACTCGACGGAACCGTTAATTATTTCTATGGATTACCTGGATGGAATGTCTCTATCGCGGCGAAAGATAGTCAAGGCTCGGTAGTTGGCGTAGTAACCGCCCCCACAATTAATTCAACGTGGTGGGCAACTCGAGGCGGCGGCGCATTCTTCAACGGCAAAAAGATTAAGGTCAATGAACCTATTGAATTTGATAGGGCATTTATCGGAACAGGTTTTCAATACGATGTTTCACACCGCCTTCGCCAGATTGAAAACGTTGGACGAATGCTTCCTCTGATTCGCGATATTCGTCGCAATGGAGCAGCTGCAGTTGATATCTGCCATGTTGCGATGGGGGCGCTCGATGCTTATTACGAGGATGGACTCAAAGAATGGGATTGGGCTGCAGCGAGTTTGGTAGCCACCGAAGCAGGTGCACGCTTTGGTCTCTATGGCCAAGCTCCCTATATGACCACCCTTGCTGCAGGTTCGACCCTCTACGCAGAGCTTGAATCCTTCCTCAATCTCCACGCGTAATTTTCACCCCACATCTGCCGATTTACGCCTAGCCCGATTTACGTCTTGGGCCCCTTCTGTGGCAAGATACGCAGTCTGCACGGCGATACCGTGCTCAATTAGCCTTACAAGTTAATTCAGTAATGAACAGGAATAACCATGAACATTCTCGACGTTGTAGATGCAGCCTCACTTCGTAAGGACATCCCACAGTTCCGCGCAGGCGATGAGCTCAAGATTCACGTCCGTGTTATCGAAGGTAGCAAGTCACGTCTTCAGGTATTCCAGGGAATCGTTATCGGTCGCCAAGGCGATGGAGTCCGCGAAACTTTCACAATCCGTAAAGTTTCTTACGGCGTTGGCGTAGAGCGCACATTCCCAGTACACACACCAGTTATTGAAAAGATCGAACTTGTCACAAAGGGCGATGTTCGTCGCGCAAAGCTTTACTACCTCCGCGATCTTCGCGGTAAGGCTGCAAAGATTCGCGAAAAGCGCGATGGCGTTGTTGGTTACGGTGACGGAATTCTTTCGACGCCTGTAGCGGAAGTTGTTCCAGTTGTAGAGGTGTCCGAGCCAGTAGAAGTCATTGCTGAGTCCGAGGTTCAAGCTCAGGCTGCGATTACAGAAGATGTCGCTGTAGCGGAAACCGTAGAAGCTGTTGTAGAAGAAGTTGCAGTAGTCGAAGCTGTGGCTGAAGAAGCACCAGCAACTGAAACACCTGCAGAGTAAATTCGCCCTCCTTCATGTCGCCCAGGCACTAAATTGAAACGTGGCGGCTCACTCCTTCGTGAGTTCCCGATTCTCGTAATCGTTGCGCTCGCCGTATCTCTGGTCATCAAGACTTTTCTTGTGCAGTTCTTCTTCATTCCATCTGGGTCTATGGAGAACACGCTTCAAATCCAAGACCGAGTAGCCGTCAATAAGATTCCATTTATTTCAGGATCAATTAATCGCGGGGACGTTGTGGTATTCCGTGATCCAGCTAATTGGCTCCCAGAACCATTTACAGATGGAGAAAATAAAGTCTTAGCAAAGATTAAAGAAGGATTTGTTGCTGTGGGAGTTCTACCCAATCCTACAAAGCAATATCTTGTAAAGCGCGTCATTGGTGTTGCCGGCGATCACATCGTCTGTTGTTCAAAGTCTGGCGCTCTCGAAATTAATGGAAAATCTGCAGTTGAGCCATATATCTTTGCTGGAAATAAGCCGAGCGAGATGGACTTCAACGTCACTGTTCCCGAAGGTAAAGTCTGGGTAATGGGCGATCACCGCGGTGCATCAGCTGATTCTCGTTATCACCAGGACGATGTCAACAATGGATTTGTTCCCATCTCACGCATTACTGGGCGCGTCTATGCAATCATCTGGCCGCTAAAACACGTGGGTCTTGTTCCTAATCACAATCCCATTAAGTAGCCACTAAATATGAAAGCGATCGAAGAACTTCTTCGTAACGCTGGTATTTCGCCAATTGCAGGAGTGGATGAAGCAGGCCGTGGCCCATGCGCAGGACCTCTGGTTGTCGCAGCCGTTATTTTGAAAGATCCCAATGCGCCTGAATTATCAGAGGTACGTGATTCCAAGGAAGTCTCTGAAGCTAATCGGGAAATTCTCTTTAATGTCATTATGAATATCGCCGAAAGCGTCAGTGTGATTATTGTGCCGCCTGCAGAAATAGATGAACGTGGCGTTCATGCTGCAAACCTCGATGGCATGCGCCGCGCAGTGAAAGGTCTTTCCATCGAGCCTGCCTATGTCTTAACTGATGGATATGCAATCGAAGGCCTTGCAATTCCCAACGTTGCAGTATGGAAGGGCGATCAAGTAGTAACTGCTATTAGCGCAGCATCGATTATCGCCAAGGTAACGCGAGATCGCATGATGATTGAGCTGGATGAGATTTATCCTCAATATGGCTTTGCTCAACATAAGGGCTATATCACTGCCAAGCACACGGCAGCACTTGCCGAACATGGCCCGTGCATAGAACATCGAAAATCGTTCTCCAATATTGCAGCGCTGCTGAAATAGTTTCCACACCTGATTTAGTTTGTCGTTTAGTTGTGCTCTCTGGGATTTACTCTCCCGCGCATGACACTCAAAGTACAAACCCCATTGCTGCAACGCCTAGCCCTCTTTTCAGCTATTGAAGGCGGAAATCACTATTGGAGCCAACAGATTGCTGAGTTTGGAATTGAAACCGTCTATGAACACTTATTCCTTGGCGTATATAGCCACGAAAAATATGCCAAGGTCATCGAAAAGGTTCAGAAATTTGAAGCTGATCGAGCATTCGATGAGATTGATGCTGCGCAATCAACCTTCCTAACTCCGGATGATTCACGGTGGCCAGAACCCGTCAATCAATTGCCATGCCCTCCCATTGGGCTTGTGGTGAAGGGTCAGGTTGGGATTTTAAATAATAAATCTTTGTCTATTGTTGGAACGCGCAATCCCACTACTTACGGCACTCGTATTGCAGGTGACTTCGCTGCAGGTTTTGTAGATCGCGAATGGGACATCGTAAGCGGGGGAGCGTATGGAATTGATTCCGCCGCTCATCGTGGCGCACTTGTTGCCGAAGGTCGCACGATTGCAGTGATTGCATCAGGGATAGATCTGCAATACCCGGCGGGCAATACACGTCTCTTTGAAGAAATCTGCGAAAACGGTGCGATTGTCTCTGAAGTTATGCCAGGTGTTCCTGCAATGCCACACCGATTTCTCACTCGCAATCGTCTTATTGCAGCGCTATCGCAGGCAACTCTCGTTGTTGAAGCCGCATTCCGCAGCGGATCACTACGAACTGCGCGAGATGCTGCAGAACTCATGCGACCTGTAATGGCGATTCCTGGTCCAATTAATTCACCATCATCTGAAGGCTGTCACCGCCTAATTGGCGAACGCGCTGCAGAACTTGTGACATCTGTCGCTGATGCAATCGAGTTAATTTCAGCGCTTTAGGTACTTCTCGTATCTGATGAGAGAATGGAGCTATGAGTGATTTCCGTTCGGGCTTCGTCGCTATTGTCGGCCGCCCTAATACGGGTAAATCAACTCTCATCAATGCGTTAGTCGGTAGCAAGATTGCGATCACTTCGCCTCATCCGAACACCACGCGCCATGCAATTCGTGGCATCGTCAACAACCCGCAGTACCAGGCAGTTCTTGTTGATACGCCGGGAATTCATAAGCCTAAGACGCTCTTGGGGTATCGCCTCAATGCTGTTGTGAATGAGAGCCTTGATTCTGTCGATATCGTGATGATGTGTGTGCCTGCGGATGAGACTTCAGGTGCGGGAGATGAATTTTTAGCTGCCGAAATTGCTAAATATCCGCGCGCTAAGAAGTTTGCACTTGTGACAAAGACAGATTTAGTAGCGAAGAAGAACCTTGCCAATCGCTTATTGGGTATTTCTGCCCTTGCTAAGGGATTTACATGGGATGAAATCGTTCCGATCTCTGCTGCAATTCATGACCAAATTGATTTACTAGAAAAGCTCATTGGCGATAACTTGCCTGTAGGACCAGCTTTCTACCCAACGGATGTAAAGAGTGATCAGAAGATTGAAACGTTGATCTGCGAACTCATCCGTGAAGCAGCGCTACGCGATGCCCGCGAAGAACTTCCACACTCCATCATGGTCACTATCGACGAAATGGCAGAGCGTGAAGAAAAGGGAAGCCGTCCTTTCTACGATATTCACGCGACTATTCACGTCGAACGCGATTCACAGACCGGTATCTTGCTCGGCCACCAAGGCGAGCGATTGAAAGATATTGGTATGCGCGCACGTAAAGATATTGAACGCGAACTCGGAGCACGTATCTTCCTTGGATTACACGTCAAGGTTTCAAAAGAGTGGCAGCGGGATCCGAAACTTTTAGAAAGACTTGGATTTACTGAGCGCTAATCCACCCTGTTGCAAGTGCAACAAGGAGCGCTGAACCAACTGCTACGCGATAGATAACAAAGGGCGTAAAGCTCTTCGTAGAGATGTACTTCATCAGCCAGGCAATCACTGCATAACCAATAATGAATGCAGTAACAGTTGCTACAAGAATTTGTGGCATCGTGTAGACAGAAACTGTTGAATCACCCATTGCTTTCTTAAGTTCATATAGTCCGCTACCAAATACTGCAGGAAGTGCCAAGAGAAATGAGTAACGAAGCGCAGCTTCGCGCTTGTAGCCGAGAAAGCGGCCGAGTGCGATTGTTGCACCTGATCGCGATACGCCAGGAATAAGCGCCATTGACTGGGCAAGACCGTAGAGAACTCCATCGCGCGCATTGAGGGTTGCAAGATCTTTCTCTTTCTTACCAATGCGATCAGCAAATCCAAGGATGAGGCCGAAGATAATAAGAGTTGATGCGATGAGCCAGAGTGAGCGGAAATTATTGGTGATGTAATCCTGGCCCAGGTAGCCAAGAACAATGATTGGGAGCGTTCCAATAATTATCAGCGTTCCAAGGCGCGCTTCAGGAGAACCATCGCGCTTAAACCATGAGCGAAGAATCTGCAGGATATCTTTTCTAAAGTAGATAAGGACTGCAAGCTCTGTTCCGATTTGAGTAATAGCGGTGAAAGCTGCCCCTGGATCATTTGCATGGGGCATAAATGCTCCAACAATGCGGATATGGGCACTTGATGAAATCGGTAAGAATTCTGTAAGGCCTTGAACAATTCCTAAGAAGAGAGCTTCAATCATTGGGCAATTATGACTGTACTGAGACGTTTTCAGGTTTGCGGCTCGCGAAGTACGAACCGATTAAAACAAGTGGAAGTCCAAGGATGATTCCAACAGTAAGTGGTTCTTTCAGAATAATCACACCCAACAGAACAGCACAGGCAGTATTCAGGTAAGTCACAAGTGAACCGCGCGCAACACCGATAATTTTTGCCAAAGTAAAGAATGCGACGAAAGCTGCTCCTGTCGAGAGAACTCCAAGTCCTACAACAGCTCGGATAGCACCAGCAGAAATTGAATGCGTTGGCCATTGCACGATCGCCCATGGGAGGTAGAAGAGCGCAGCCATCGCCATCGCAACAGCATTGATTGCAATTCCAGATACGTGTGGAAGAGCGCCTTGCACCATCATCACAGCATAGGAATATCCAATTGAGGCAATCAGAACCATAGAAATTGAGAGCGGATCAGCAGAGCCGGTAATGCTTTCAATTCCAACAACTGCGATGAGGCCGATAAATCCAACGATGATGCCCAAGAGCCTCTTCTTTTGCCAGACTGTTTTATCTCCGCGCATAGATGCAAAGATTGTTGCCCAAATCGGAACTGATGCAACAAGAAGACCTGCAAGTCCCGAAGGTATTTTCTGTTCAGCGGTGCCGATGAGAATCCATGGACCTATCATTTCGAGAAGTGCGTAGAAGAAGACATATTTCGCGCCACGAAGGGCAGCACCTAACTGGCCTTGTCTTATCGCAAGCGGAATAAGGATTGCTGCGCCGATTGCGGTGCGTAGGCAGACAACAACGGCTGGCGTAAATCCATGTTCTGGATTAACGGCCACTTTGATAAATAAATATGGGACGCCCCACAAAATGCCCACGAGAATAAAGAGAAACCAGCCGCGACGTGACATTGTGAAAGGAGCTCCTTGTTAGGTAAGAACGAAACCTTACTGGGTTATCTTCTTAACTTCTTCTGCGGCGAAATCGATTGCTACTTGTGCGGTGGGGGTGACCGCCATATTGCTAAAGAAGCCATGAATCATTCCTTCATAGCCCTTGTACGTAACAGAGACGCCATCGCGTTCCAGCAGGGATGCATATTTTTCACCATCACTGAGAAGCGGGTCATATTCGGCCGTCATGATGATTGCCGGAGCTAGCCCTGTAAAAGACTTTGCCTGCATAGGAGCAGCGTATGGATTTGCATCATGTGTATCACCCTGCAAATACTGATCCCAGAACCATTGCATCGCCTGTGTTGATAATCCATAGCCGGTCGAATGATCGCGATAGGAATCAGTTGCGAAGTTTCGATCATTGCATGGGTAGATAAGAATTTGAAAGGCGAGTGAAATTGAATTGTCTCGCGCCTTAATGGCAACCGCCGAAGCCAAGTTTCCGCCAGCGCTATCGCCGGCAACTCCAATTTTGCGAGAATCAATACCGAGCGCTGTGCTATTTGCAATTACCCAAAGCAGAGTTTCATAGCAATCATCAAATGGAATAGGAAAGGGATGTTCCGGCGCCTTCTGATAATTAACGCTAATAATTACAGCACCGCTCTGGTTTGCAAGACGAGCAAGAGATGCATCATAAATATCGAGAAAATTCAGAACCCATCCGCCGCCATGAAAGTACACAATGGCTGGAGCATCGGTCTGTGTCGTTGGTCGGTAGATGCGAATAGGTAGATCAGATGTTGGTCCTGGAATAAATCGATTACTTATCTCATGGATAGTCTCTACTGGCCCAGATGTGATTGTTCTGCCTTGAGTATTTTGACGAATTACATTTACTGGCGCTTCCCACACTTGCGGCAAATTAAGCGCTTCAGATCTTTTAAGAAATGCTGCAATTTCAGGAGCGAGAGCCATTGTTACCAGTTCTCCGTCTTATCTCGGAGTTCGCGATAACGTGCAACAACATCGGGGGTGTGAGAATCATGTGCAGAGGTAACTGCGCCAAGATTCCACAACGGAGGATTCTCGCCACCGCTCAAAGCCCATGCTGCTTGTCGCGCTGCACCATCTGCAACATATTCACCTGGTTGTGGCAGAAGAACTTCGCGCCCAAAGAGTGATGAAGCAATCGATGCAATAGCTGGATTCTTGGCAGCGCCACCGATGAGAAGTACACGATTAATTGAAACTCCCAATTTTTCGAGCGCATCAACTGCATCTACTAAACCGCAGAGCATTCCTTCAATCATTGCACGCGCAATATCGGCAGGATTTGAGTTCGCAAGATTCATTCCTGCAAATACTCCTGTGGCACCAGGACGATTTGGTGTGCGTTCGCCTTCGAAGTAGGGAAGCATCGAAAGTCCATTAGCGCCAGGTTGTGCAGTAAGAGCAAGTGCTCCGACTTCATCATGAGACTTTCCTAAGATGCGAGTAGCAGCGTCAAGAATGCGAGCAGCATTCAGTGTGCAGACAAGAGGGAGAAATCTTCCTGTTGCATCAGCAAAACCTGCAACGGCTCCACTTGGGTCATGTGTTGGAGTATCCGAAACTGCGAATGCGGTGCCGCTTGTGCCGAGTGAGACTACGACATCGCCTGCTTGAGCTTGCACGCCGAGCGCTGCGCCAGCGTTATCGCCAGCACCTGCTGCGATGGGGATTCCTGAAAGTGTTTCACCACCGAAAGCAGATGGAGCAACGATACGTGGAGTAATGATTGTACGATCTGTGCGCAGTGCAGATTTCAAGACATCATCACGATATGTGGATGTGACAGGGTCAAAGTAACCAGTGCCTGATGCATCAGAGCGATCGGTAAATAACTTTCCAAAATCTTTTCCACCCTGAAGACGCCATGACAACCAATCGTGGGGGAGCGCAACCGCTGCTACCTTATCGGTATTGGCTTTCTCGTTATCTGCAAGCCAGCGAAGTTTCGTTGCTGTAAAGGAGGCAACAAGTACAGAGCCAACTTTCTTAGCTGCTTCTTTATCTCCACCCATTTCTGCATTGAGGTCTCGTGCAGATTGCGCAGAGCGAGTGTCATTCCATAAGAGTGCAGGGCGAATTACATCTCCATTGTTATCGAGTACAACCATTCCATGCTGCTGCCCGCCGATTGCAAGAGCTGCGACATCTTCGAGTCCACCAGCGTCAGCAAAAGCCTTTTCTAATGCGGTCTCCCAATGGGCGGGATCGACTTCAGTTCCTTCGGGGTGAGATGCGCGTCCTTGTCGGACTAACTCACCAGTATCGGCATTGCGAATGACCACTTTTACAGATTGCGTCGATGAATCTACGCCTGCAACCAATCGGCTATTGGAGTGGTGGGGATTTGCCATGAGCAAAGGCTAGACTGTGCCAGTCAGTGTTGACCACAGTGCGGCTTATTTAGTTAGCCAAATCTCACTTTATTTTGGAGCGGTGCAATGCGTATTGGAATTCTTACTGGTGGCGGAGATTGCCCTGGACTTAACGGCGTTATTCGCGGAGTAGTCACAAAGGGAATTAAAGATTATGGCTACGAATTTGTCGGCTTCCGTGATGGCTGGAAAGGCCCACTCGAAGCTCTGACGATGCCTTTAGATCTAGCAACGGTAAAGCCAATCCTTGCAAAGGGCGGAACGATTCTGGGTTCATCACGAACTAACCCATTTAAGATTGACAATGGCGTCGAGCGCATCAAGCAGAATCTTGCAGATCAGGGAATCGATGTTCTCATTGCAATTGGTGGCGAAGATACACTCGGCGTTGCTACAAAGCTCGATGCTTTGGGCGTGAAAGTTATCGGCGTTCCAAAGACAATCGATAACGACCTCAACAACACAGATTTCACTTTTGGTTTTGATACCTCAGTAAATATCGCCATGGAGGCTATTGATCGCCTCCACACAACTGCAGAGTCACATCACCGTCCACTAATTGTCGAGGTCATGGGTCGTCACGCAGGATGGATCGCACTGCACTCAGGTATTGCCGGAGACGCTGCATGCATCCTGATTCCAGAGGTTAAGTTCTCAGTCGAGAAGGTCTGCGATTATGTAAAGTCTCGCTTTGAAACAGGAACTGCTCCTATCATCGTTATTGCAGAAGGTGCGATTCCTCAAGATGGCGACATGATTGTTAAAGATCAGCCGCTCGATGCATTTGGCCACGTACAACTTTCAGGTATTGGCGATTGGTTAGCAGCAGAAATTGAAACCCGTACTGGCTATCAGACACGTTGCACAGTCCTTGGACATATTCAGCGTGGCGGAACACCATCAGCATTCGATCGCGTTCTCAGCTCACGCTTTGGACTCGAGGCAATCACTGCCGTGCACGACGGAGATTTCGGCAAGATGATGGCTCTTCATGGCACAAAGATTGCGCGTGTGCCGCTGGCATCAGCAACCGATGTTCTCAAGACTGTTCCCATCGAGCGATACGAGGAGATCACTTCGTTCTTTGGATAATCTCCCTCCGAGATTGCTACTGAACTCTCTACTCTTATGACCATGAATACTTCTAACGTGCAGCTGGATTCACTCTTCGACGAATCACTTGTCGCTGCCCAGCAACCTAATTGGCCCGGTGGTCACAACGGTGAGCAGATGAAGAAAGCTGTTGCAGATCTTCGCGCACTTCCTCCACTTGTCTTTGCCGGCGAGTGCGATGATCTCAAAGCAAAGATTGCAGAAGCTGCAGCGGGTCGAGCATTCTGGTTACAAGGTGGAGATTGTGCTGAAACATTTACGTCAGCAACTGCTGATTCAATCCGCAACCGCATTAAGACAATCTTGCAGATGGCAGCTGTTTTGCAGTACTACTCAAGCTTGCCTGTAATCAAAGTTGGCCGCATGGCTGGCCAATTTGCAAAGCCACGCTCTAATGATCTTGAAACTCGCGGAGATGTGACACTTCCTGCTTACCGCGGAGATGCTGTCAACGATATTGAATTCACAGAGGCAGCGCGCACACCAGATCCCAACCGCCTTGTTCGCGTCTACAACACATCAGCCGCAACGCTCAATCTTGTTCGCGCATTCACTCGTGGTGGTTTTGCAGATCTTCGCCAGGTGCACGAATGGAATAAGGGCTTTATTCGCGACTCCACATTTGGCGAGAAGTACGAACAGATGGCTAATGAAGTTGGTCGCGCTCTAGCATTTATGAAATCTGCAGGAGTAGACCCAGAACAATTTAAAGCCGTTGATTTCTATGCCAGCCATGAAGCGCTCATCATTGAATACGAGAAGGCTCTGACCCGTATCGATTCACGCACGCAACTTCCATATGATGTTTCAGGACACTTCATCTGGATCGGCGAACGCACACGTCAGCTCGATGGCGCACATGTTGATTTCGCATCTAAGGTACGCAATCCCATCGGAATCAAACTTGGACCAAAGTCCACTGTCGAAGATGCCCTTGCACTCATTGCAAAGCTCAATCCCGATAACGAACCAGGTCGCATCACATTTATTACTCGCATGGGTGCAGGAACAATCCGTCAAGCACTGCCAGCACTTGTCGAGGGCGTCACAAAGAGTGGTGCACAAGTTCTTTGGGTCTGCGACCCCATGCATGGCAATACCTTTGAATCCAAGAATGGTTATAAGACCCGAAACTTTGAAGATGTCCTTGATGAAGTCCGCGGGTTCTTTGAAGTCCATAAGAAGCTCGGTACACATCCAGGTGGAATCCATATCGAACTCACCGGTGATGATGTCACTGAGTGTCTCGGTGGAGGCAATCAGGTATCTGAAAAAGATCTCGAATCACGCTATGAGACAGCCTGCGACCCACGCTTGAATCATTCGCAATCACTTGAGCTCTCATTTTTGGTTGCTGAAATGTTGCGCGACCGCTAACTTAGTTAGCGTGACGCTGCTTCTCACCACTCTGGCAACACCTCTTGGCAACCTCAATCTGATTGCTGATGAACACATTCTTCTTGGAGCAAATCTCTCTACTCTGAAAGCTTTGAAAGAGAGTTTGAGCGCCGAGGATTCAGAGCGCGAAATTAAATCTGTGCCAAAGATTCCTGTCATTACAGATCTCATCATCGATTACTTTGATGGTGATATCTCTGCAATTAACGCCATTCAAGTCCGCCAACCTGGAGCACACTTTTCTCAAGCTGCATGGAAGGCGATGAAGAAGATTCGTCCAGGAAGTGTTATCTCCTATGGTGAACTAGCAGAACGTGCTGGAAGTCCGGCAGCTGTTCGTGCTGCGGGAAGTGCGTGCGCGAAGAATGCAATAGTTCTTGTAGTGCCATGCCATCGCATCGTAAAAACTGGTGGTGCGCTAGGAAATTATGCCTACGGTTTAAATAAGAAAGAGTGGCTACTTCGCCACGAGGGCGCTCTTTAGAATTTCTATACTTTCTTCACACTGGGCATCATCAAAATCTAAGTGGGTTACAAGACGGGCGTAATGAGGGCCGAGTGCGCTAATCCAAAGACCAGCTTCTTTGCAACGCGAAGTGAGCTCGGCTGCGGTAATACCAATCTTTGATAGCTCGAGCCCAACGATATTTGTATGAACCTTTACTGGATCAATCAGTGATGAATCAATCGAAGCAAGTGCCACAGCAATCTTCTTAGCGCGGGCATGATCTTCGGCGAGGCGTTCAATATTGTTATCAAGTGCGTAATGAGCCGCTGCTGCAATGATTCCGACCTGGCGCATGCCGGCGCCATAGCGTTTGCGCCAGATGCGAGCTTCCGCCACACGTTCCTTTGTAGAGAGCATGACAGAACCGATGGGAGCGCCAAGACCCTTTGAAAGGCAGACACTGATGGTGTCGAAGTGTTTCCCGTAATCGGCAAATGAGACGCCTGATGCAACGTGAGCATTCCAGATTCGAGCGCCATCGAGGTGCATAGTGATTCCACGAGCATGTGCTGCTGAGGAAAGTTTTGCAATCTCTTCAATTGGCTGAACAGTTCCGCCACCAAAGTTATGTGTATTTTCTACAGCAATTGCTTTTGTTGAAACCAAGTAAGGCCCAGCATTTTCATGGGCGATTGCTAGCGGATCTTCTGCACGTAAGAGTCCATCCAGAGATGGCCATGTACGCGTTGTGATTCCGCTAAAGGCAGCAGCAGCGCCAAGTTCTGCGCGAACAATGTGGCCACGAGTTTCAACAAGAATTTCTTCACCAGGCTTCACCAATGTGCGTATTGCTAGTTGATTAGCGAGTGAACCAGTAGGTGCAAAGAGTCCGGCCTCGTGGCCGAACATTGCAGCAACACGTTCTTCAAGTGAGTTAACTGTTGGATCATCGCCATAGACATCATCACCAACTTCAGCAGATGCCATAGCTTGACGCATGGCAGCGCTGGGTTTGGTGACTGTATCTGATCGAAGATCGATTGCCATGGCTTATGCCTCCTTGAGGACAATCATAAACATAGCGGCAAGGACCATAGCTCCGCCAATGAGGACCTTCACAGTAAGCGTCTCGCCACCAAAGATCACTGCAAATAAGGCCGCAAAGACAACTTCCATAGTCATAATCACTGCGACCTTTGTTGCAGATATATGTGCCTGCGACCAGGTCTGGATAACAAATGCAATCGCTGTACAGATAATTGCAGTGTAGAAAATAACCAGCCAACCACTGAGATTTGCTGGCGCCTCATACCCTTGCCCGAAAGAGATTGCTCCTGTCAGAAGTGCACACGTTGCAAGTTGAACCACCGTCATCGCATATGCGTCAAGACCATTACTCCATCGACTTAAAGCAACGATGTGTGCTCCAAAAACAACGGCGCAGAGAAGAACAAAGAATTCTCCGATTCCTATGCTCCAGCCCGTGAGCGAAAGCAGTGCAAGGCCGATAGTTGCAAGTGCCACACAGCCCCAGGTAAAGCGTGAAATCTTCACCTTCAACACAAGTGCTGCGATGACAGGAGTAGCCACTACATAAAGTCCGGTGATAAATCCCGTAACTGCAGCCCCTGCACGGGCAAGTCCAAGTGTCTGCAAAATAAAACCAGAACCTAGAAGAAGGCCAGCGATAAACCCTTTAGCCAGAATTTCACGATCTATTTTCTTCAATACTGATGGTTGAAGGGCCAGCATGGCGAGGACTGCCACCACAAAGCGAGTGAAGAGGAAGCTATTGACACTCTGTTTGGCAATGGGATCTTTCATGACAACAAAAGACAAGCCCCATGCCATAGATACCGCGAGCAGAGCCCAAGGGGCAATCCGCATTTTTACTGCGTGGGATGAACTCATCCACGCAACTTCTTTAAGAGCGCAATTTCCTCACCATGTTCTGGCTCCATTCCTGGAGTTTCAAGAATCAGAGGTGCATTTACTACGGCAGGATGCTTGAGAAGTTCTGCAAATGGATCTACGCCAATGAATCCTTTACCGATATTTTGGTGGCGATCTTTCAGTGCTCCGCAGACATCCATCGAGTCATTGGCGTGAATCAATTGGATACGTTCGATTCCAGCCACCTGAACCAAGAGATCAAGAGTCTCTTTCATTCCACCTTTTTTAGCGATGTCATGTCCTGCTGCAAATACGTGGCAGGTATCGAGGCAGATACCAACTTTGGGATGATATTCAAGAGCTTTCAAGTAATTCTCTAAATCTTCCAGACGCTTTACTAGTGATTGACCTTGTCCGGCAGTCGGTTCAAGGAGTAGATACGGCGCATCATCATCGAGAGCTTCAAGAATAGGCATCACACCTTTCTTAATCTGCTTCCATGCATTGTCGACGTTATCTTCCTTCACCGCAGAACCTGTGTGAACGACAACTCCTAACGCACCAATTTCTTGTCCGCGTTTGAGTGAGTAAGCAGTGGATGCGAGTGAATTCTTGTATGTCTCTTCAGTGGGAGAACCTAAATTGATGAGAAAAGGTGCGTGTACATATGTCTCGATATCAAGTGCTTCTGCTTTCTCGCGGAAGATTGCATCAGCTTCATGATTTGTCTCAGGCATCGCCCAACCACGGGGATTAGATGTAAAGACTTGAATTGCTTCTGCTTGTGTTAACTCTGCATATGCAATGGATCGCTTAGCCATACCGCCAGATGTGGGAGTGTGAGCACCGATGCGAGGTTTCTTAGTGGCTTCAGACATTTGCCTACCCTACTGTGATGGTCACAGTACTGCCACGTTTAACCTTGCTTCCCACCTTCGGTGAAATACTTGTCACCTTCTTAACGCTCTTTTTACCGATTTTCTTCACTACTACTTTCAGATCTAGATCCTTGAGAGATTGGACCGCCTTACCTTCTTCAATCGAGAAGAGATTTGGAATATAGGCAAATTGTGTTCCCTTTGAAATAACCAACGTGACCTTTGCGCCTTTATCCGCTGTCCCACCGCCAGCAGGTTTCTGTGAGATGACTTCTCCTGCAAGTTGCGTCTCGCTAAATCCATACGTTGAGACCACATTAAATCCTGAAGCTTGCAATTCGTTGAGAGCTTGATCTGCGCTCTTACCAATGTAGGAAGTCAGAGCAATCTGCTCAATACCTTTAGATACACGCACAACGATTAGTGCATCTCGCTTCACCTTCTCACCCGCTGGTGGATTTGAATCAATCACATAACCTTTTGGCACTTTGGCGCTGAACTCTTCAGAGTTTGGCTGTACTGAAAGCGGGAATTGAGCAAGAACTTTTGCGGCAGCTTCGGGAGTCAAGCCGGTAACTGATGGAAGGGTATATCGCTCTGCGCCTTTTGAGATTATGAGTTTTACTGCGCCACCTTGATCAATTCGTCCGCCAGCTTCTGGAATAGATTGGATGACAAGTCCTTCAGCGATATCTTCACTAAATTGCTTTTCGGTAACAACTGAAGTTAGACCAAGAGGAGTAAGCGCTGCGGTGACTTCACTCTGAGTGGCGCCTACCGTTGAAGGAACAACGACACGAGAACCTGGGCCAATGAGTAAGTACCAACCAAGAATTCCTACCCCCACTGCAAGAGCGAGTGCGATTTTACGATTGCGGCGAACTCGCTTGCTCGCCTTCTTGCGCTTTGCAATCTCTTGAGTGCTCTCTTGAGCTTGAGGAGTTATTGACGGAGTTGGTATTGAGGCGGTGAGTTCTTGTACTTTCTTACGCAAAGATTTGCGCGCGCTCTTTGGACGCATTGGTTCGATTGGAATATCTAGTTCAAGGCTGAGCTGATTCTCCTTTGGATTAAGGAGAGCGCTGATTGCTGAAAGTTGCTCATAGAGAACAGTTGCATCGCGAGGGCGCTCGTCGGGATTGGCGCTGGTGGCGCTAAAAATTAGGTCGTCAAGCTTTTCGGGAACCCCTGAGACAAGGGTGCTGATTCGAGGAACGCGATTATTAACATGCATATATGCAATTTGAATTGGAGCATCGCCTTCAAAAGGCTTCTTCCCAGTGAAAATTTCAAAGGCGGTAATTCCGATGGAGTAGATATCACTTCGGGAATCTGCAACTCCGCGTTGGACTTGCTCGGGGGAGAGGTATGAAACGCTTCCGAGAATGACGCTCGATTCTGCCGTGAGAGTTCCGCCAATCAGTGGACCTTTTGCGAGACCGAAATCTGCAATTTTGATCCGCCCTTCTTTGGAAATCAAAATATTCTCAGGCTTGATATCGCGATGAACTATTCCAATTTTATGAGCAGCAGAGAGCGCGCTTAGTACAGGTAATAGAAATTTAATTCCATCAGTAATGGAGAGATTTCCTTGCTCATTGAGATATTCACGGAGAGTATGGCCATCAATCATCTCCATGACCAGAAAGATTGCTGGAGTGCCATTTTGGTTCCAACCTTGATCTTGTACAGCAACAATATTTGGGTGAGATAAGGCGGCGGCAGCTTTCGCTTCGCGAATAAAACGTTCTACAAATTGTTCATCTTGGGCAAGATGTGAATGCATGATTTTGACTGCAACTTTGCGGTCAAGCCGAGTATCGAGCGCTTCGTAGATACTCGCCATTCCTCCGGTAGCCATCTGGCGAATAAGTTGATATCGCCCATCAATGAGCTCGCCAGTAAGGTCAGACATATACCGAATTCTAGTTAGTGAGTACGAAATCAGCCGCGTTCTGAGTACCTTCGGCCAGAAAATGTTGCTCTTGTGTGGCAAGCCACTTTCTCATCTGGTTCTCAATGTCAATCCCATCGCGTTGTAAAACCCTTGCCAATCCTTGCTCATCTTCAATATCAATCCAGATCAGGGCAGTTAATGAATCGCGTATGGCACGTTGACCGCTTCCGACACCTTCCAGAATCATCAGTTCAGATTTCTCCAATTCTGTTGCAGGCTTAAATACTTGCGCATGCCAGTCGTAGTGAGAAATTGAGATAGGTAGAGATTTTTTATGCGCATCAACGAGATGTGTGAGCACATCAGAGAGATGAGTTGTCAGCGCGTTATCCCAGCCGTCATAGAGATCATCCATATGTATTTCAGTAATGGAGTAACTCTGAGCTAAGGCAAGTTTGATGTCGTGAGCAAGAGTTGTCTTTCCAGCTCCTGCGGGCCCATCAATTGCGATGATGGCTTGTGGAGTTGATTTACAGAGATCGGATAGCGCGGCGATGAGATCCATACCAAGTGCTCCATCCCAGCCCTGCCATCGCGGTAAATGCCACATAGAGCAGCGTTG
>Ga0304728_1001372_pt1 | contig 17359 bp, 19 predicted proteins | sample C_130625_MF_Meta_FD_190476 | JGI IMG/M metagenome (GOLD analysis project Ga0304728, IMG submission 190476) | Freshwater microbial communities from Lake Croche, Canada to study carbon cycling - C_130625_MF_MetaG (v2) (version 2) | ecosystem: Environmental > Aquatic > Freshwater > Lake | place... | reverse complement strand
GGGGAAAAAAATGCGAAACGAATTTCAAAGCCTTCGTCTTCCCACGTTTCAGGGCTGACGGTTTCCGTTAGATTTTCAAATCGTTTAGAACCTTTGTGAGTTATTTTGTAAACAATTCGCGAGCGCCGTGACGGTGAATCCACGATGGTCTCAGCGATTAATCCCGCTTCCATCATTCGGCGAAGCTGGGGATAGAGAACTGAAAACGAGAGCGCCCGGAATGGTCCGAAAATTGCGCCCATGCGCTTTCGAAGTTCATAGCCGTGTAAAGGGGTTTGGGACAAAAGACCGAGGAGGGCAAATTCAAGGGATTCGCTACGTGAGCGCATGCCGCCTCCTACCTATCGTCTTATGTATCTATTCGATATATCCAGTCGTAATCTATTGCGATAGCCGCATAGCCGCAAATCCAACACGCCTTACGCTCAGATTTCACCACTCTCATGGGTGTGGCGTACGCCTCAGTACCTAGCCTGCCCGACTTACCCTTTTTACTAGCGCCTTGTGCAATTTCGTACCTGGCCTTAGGAGATCTGAAAGGACGTTAGCAATGTCGCTACTCTCATGGAAACTTCATGGAAACGGTAAGTCCCTCACCCCGGGTGCAGTTGTTTCAACCGATGAACGCCTGACATGGCCGCGCACTATTGGTGTGGGCTTGCAACATATCGCCGCAATGTTTGGTGCCACTTTCCTTGTTCCACTGATCACTGGATTTCCCCCAACAACCACACTTTTCTTCTCAGGAATCGGCACACTGCTATTTCTGACACTTACTCAAAATAAAGTCCCTAGCTACTTAGGTTCATCTTTTGCTTTCCTTGCTCCAATCGCTGCGGCTAAAACTGGCGGTGGAATGTCTGCAGCTCTTGGCGGAGTTGTAGTAACTGGAGTCATTTTGGCCGTTGTCGGATTGATTGTTCGCCAAGCTGGAATCGGCTGGATCAACTGGATGCTTCCACCAATCGTCACTGGCACAATTGTGATGGTTATTGGCCTTAACTTGGCAGGCGCTGCAAAGAATAACTTTGCTAAGGGTCCACTTATTGGTGTGATCACTTTGGCTTCCATCGCACTTGTTTCTGCGATTTCGCGTGGCTTCCTTAATCGCATCAGTATTTTCGCCGGTCTTGTCATTGGCTACCTTGTTGCATTTGTAAAAGGTGATGTAACAACTGATGGCATCAAAGCCGCTAAATGGTTAGCGATGCCTTCATTTACTTCACCTACTTTCAATGGCAAAGCAATTGTCTTGTTCTTGCCCGTAGTTCTTGTTTTGATTGCCGAAAACGTAGGTCACGTTAAAGCCGTTGCAGCAATGACTGGAAAGAATTTGGATGATCAGATGGGCACAGCCTTGATGGCAGATGGTCTAGCTACAACATTGGCTGGCCTTGGTGGCGGTTCAGGTACAACCACTTACGCCGAAAATATTGGTGTAATGGCTGCTACTCGTGTTTATTCAACGGCCGCCTACTGGATCGCAGGTCTTGGCGCAGTTGGTCTTTCATTATCACCAAAGTTTGGCGCAGTTCTGAGCTCAACTCCGGTAGGAGCTTTGGGTGGAGTCGGTGTTGCCCTCTTTGGAATGATTGGTGTTCTTGGCGCTCGCATTTGGATTGAGGGCAAAGTTGATTTTGCTAACTCAACTAACTTAATCATTGCCGCTTCTGCATTGATTATTGGTATCTCCGACATGTCATGGACGCGCGGAGATTACACATTTAATGGAATCATCAATGCAACATTGGTGGCCATTATTGGTTATCGCGTGCTTCACTCAATTGCTTCATCTCGAGGTAATAACTAATATCTGACCTATGGTGATTCCATCTCGGCTAACTGAATACATCGTTGCCGCGATGATAATTATCTTGGCGCCTGGCCCGAGTGTTTTATTCGTAATCGCTCGGGCCATCGCCTGGGGTCGAAAGACCGCAGTCTTCACCGTCGCAGGAAATGTCACAGGTTCTTTCGTTCTCTCAGTTTTTGTTGCCCTTGGTCTTGGTCCAATTTTGCAGCGATCAGATCTGGCTTACACCGCGGTGCAATGGGGCGGCGGACTTTATTTAATGTATCTAGGCGCCGATGCAATTAAACATCGCAAAGTTCATGCCGCCGATATGACTAATCAAGGTGATATCGCACCCGGTGTGCTTCGCTCAATGCGCGATGGTTTTTGGGTGGGAGCTCTTAACCCTAAGGCGATAGTTTTCTATGCCGCAGTCTTACCGCAATTTATCGATCGCAATCGCGGTCAGATAACTGCTCAACTTATTTTGCTTGGTGCAATCTTTTCTGGATTGGCATTTATCTCTGATGGTTCGTGGGGATTACTTGCCGGCACTGCTCGAGCTTGGCTAGCTAAGGATCCCAACCGTTTAGAGAAATTACGTGCAACGGGCGGGGCCATCATGATTGTTTTAGGTATTTCAGTTTTGGTCTTAGCAATTGTCAGTGGCTAAGGAGAGAATTCCGCTATGAAGAAACCAGTAAAGCCGGCCCGCGAAAATATCTCCCCGTCAGATTTAACTTTTGGCCTATCCACCTGCAAGCGCTGTTTATGGATTAAGTACTGGTTCAAAGTCAGCGCGCCAATGGTGATGCCTTTGGTTGGAACTCTGTCTTCTTTGCAGGAAGAGTACTTCCAAGGCGCCGATATGCCGACTATCGATTCCACACTTCGTCCTGGGAAAGTTACTAAGTGGGGCGAATTTGTTAAAAGTAAGCCGCTACAGATAAATGGCAGTGATACCCGTTGGCGTATTTTAGGAAAATATGACTTGGTATCTACTAATGAGGATGGGACCGTAGGGTTAATTGATTGTAAGGTTTCAGATTCAGAGCGCGACAGTGGCGCATTTTATTCACCGCAATTAGAAGCCTATGCCTATGCGTTGGAAAACCCCGCAGCTGGCAAATCAGTTGAAGTGGCATCGATGGGCTTACTTGTCTGGAAGCCAACACATACGGTTGGCAATTCGGCTGATACCGCTGGATTTGGTGTGTATCAAAAATATGTTCCAGTCGAGCGCGATCACGATAACTTCTTACGCGTTATTTCCGATTTTATTCACGTACTTGAAGGTGAAATTCCTGAACCTGGAACTACATGTCAAACATGTAGTTTCTTAACTACACGAAATGCCTTAGACCTACTTTAATCTTCCTCGCCAGCAACATTAATATCATCAGGCTTTGATTTCTTCGGGGCATATGTATCTACATATTCCTGGCCAGACATAGCTTGAATTGCATTAACGATTTGATCAGTTACATCGCGCAAATATGTTAAATCCGTAGCATCGCCTTCGAAATACATCGGCTTCCCAAAGTGCATTCCAACGCGGTGAAGATTTGGAATAACCGTGCCGGTTGGTTGAATCTTTTCGGTGTTAAACATCGCAACTGGAATCACTGGTGCCCCTGATTCAATGGCTAAACGAGCGATTCCAGTACGCCCCTTATAGAGCCGACCATCAGGTGAGCGAGTACCTTCTGGATAAATTCCTAAGCACTCCCCTTCGGCCAAAACTTTCAAACCTGTAATCAATGCCGCCTCGCTACGACGACCGCCAGAGCGATCTACGGGAACTTGACCAAGTGCGATGAAAGTTAACTTCTTTACAAGGCCTTTTGCTCCAGGCGAAGTGAAGTACTCACTTTTAGCCAGAAAAGTAACTTTGCGTGGCACGACTAAGGGCATGAAAATTGAATCACTGAAGGACAAATGGTTTGAGGCGATGATTACTGGCCCTTTGACTGGCACATTTCGCAGACCCTTAACTTTGGGCCGAAAACCGGCCATCAAGAATGGAGTGAGGAAGGCGCGCAAAATTCCGTAGGGCAGGTTGTTGAGCACCCCTCTAATTTAGTGGCTATTGCCAGATATGACACTATCTGAGGGTGAGCAAACCCGGCCCAAGTCCTGATGAGTTCGATGAAGAAGAACTTATCCGCAGCGAATTCGATTCGATTGTTTCGGGTCTGTCCTTGGATGAATCGGCGCCTACAACCTACCTCGATGAACTCGAACGATTTGAAGATACCAATCGCTTTATCCCACCAAATCCCCCACGACAATCTCCACGAGCAATGTGGCGTTCAATTAAAGGCGCATTCAATCGTTGGTTTAACCGTGACTACCATGAAGACGACGGAGCAGAAGTATGAGCGAATTTAAATGGGGCATTCTGGGTACTGGTGGAATTGCACATGCATTTGCACGTGATTTAGCTTTGCTAGAAGGCCACACTATTGGCGCAGTTGGTTCGCGTTCATTAACTAAAGCGCAGGGGTTTGCACAGGAGTTTGGCAATGCAACTGCATACGGTTCATATGAAGAATTAGTCAACGATTCTACAATTGACGCAATTTATGTTGCTACTCCGCATCCCTCACATAAAGAAAATGTAATTCTTGCATTGAATGCCGCAAAACCAGTTTTGTGTGAGAAGCCCTTTGCAGTCAATGCAATGGAGGCAATAGCAATGGTTGATGCTGCAAGGGCTAACGATGTCGCGTTAATGGAAGCAATGTGGGCCCGCTTCTTGCCGCACTATGCAAAGATTCGCGAAATTGTTGCTAGCGGGATTCTCGGTGAGATAACAACTGTGCACGCAGATCATGGACAACGACTAGCTGATCAAAATATTCCTCGTTTGATTGAACCTTCACTAGCTGGTGGTGCACTTCTGGATCTTGGAATTTATCCAATCTCCTTTGCCCATATGATTCTAGGAATCCCCGAAACAATTAGCTCACAAGCTGTGCTCACTGAAAAGGGAGTAGATGCGCAAACCTCAATGATTCTCTCTTATGCACATGGTGCGCAGGCTGTATTAAACACAACCATGATTGTTCAAACTCCATGTAGAGCCGTTGTTGCAGGTCTTAATGGTTACATTGAAGTTGACCGCACTTTTTATAATCCAACAACAATGCGTGTGGTTTTATTTGACGGCACAGTGACCGAATATCCGCTGGCTTACACCGGACATGGTTTACGTGAGCAAGCCCGTGAATTTGCCAGAATGGTGAGAAACAAGGAAGTTGAATCACCCTTGCTGACGTGGGCTGACACCATCGCGATCATGAAGATTATGGATACGGTGCGAGCTCAAATTGGTTTGAAATACCCCTTTGAGGCTTAACGTCTAGCTAAATCTGCAACTCCCACTAGTCCGGCTTCATTGCCAAGCTTTGCGGCCACGATTTCTGGATAAGGATGTTTTCCAGCAAATGGCATGTTGCGCTCTAGTGATTCACGTGTCGGTTTCAAAAGAATCTCACCTGCATCAATGACTCCCCCGCCAATGACCACACATGCAGGATCCAGCAAGACACATAGCGAAGCAATACCGGCACCTAACCACTGGCCAGTTGTATTAAATGCAGCAAGTGCCACTGGGTCACCATCTCGTGCAGCTTCGGTAATTGCTTGGCCAGTTAAACCTGCAACAGTTCCATCTCCACGTGAAAGTAAATTACGCGCAACTTCTGGACTGGCATTAATTGCTTCTCTGGCATGGCGCAACAATGCATTACCTGATGCATATTGTTCGAAACATCCTCGTGCACCACAGCCACATAAATGACCTTCAGGAACAACTCGTACATGGCCAAACTCTGCAGCGATTCCAAATGCACCTCGGTACAGCTGGCCATTAACAACAATGCCTCCACCGATACCAGTACCAACGGTCAACATCATCATGTGGTTTTGATTTTGGCCGGCACCGAATTTAGCTTCGCCCCAAGCTGCAGCATTGGCATCATTTTCAATGACGACTGGTAGTCCGATGAGTTTGGTTAATTCGTGATCTAAGTCAACGCCATTCCAATCGGCAATATTTGGTGTTGCCAACATTGTTTTACGATCTGACGAAACAAAACCTGCAGCAGATACTCCAACTGATGAAACAGCATGTTGTGCTAATAATTCTTTAGCAACATCGGCGATAGTTTGCGTCAATGCGGCGCCACCCTGCCGCGGCGTATCTTTACGGGCAGTTGTTAGAACTTTTCCAGATTCATCAACGACTCCACCAAGAACTTTTGTACCACCAACATCAATACCGATAGTCAAAGCCATTTAAGCGACTTAACTCTCGAGCCAAGCTTTAAGTTGAGAAAGAGCTTGGTCAATTGTTGTCTTCTCCGCTTTTTGTCGCATCATTGCTGGAATCGGCATCGAAAGCGAAACGCCTAGTTCATATGTAACTTGCGTTGAATCCTCATCAATAGCGCTAACGATGTAAGCGCCATCCATCCCAGTAAGTAAGTCGGCATCATCGAGTGAAAATGAGAGTTTTCCTGGCGCGCTCGACCAGTCGTAATCCAAGATGACCCGGTCCTTCATCATGCCCGCATCGATAGTCATCTTTGCCTTCGTAATTCGACCTTGGCCATCGGTCTCCACGGCCTCGCTAGATTTTATGGATGTAGACCAGGTTGGGTATTGGTCGATTGCAAACAACGCCTTTGTAACTTCGGCTAATGGGGCCTCTATCGTGATTGTTGAACTGCTCAAATCGCTCATGCGTAAAGGTTACCCTCTTCCGCAATTATTAATTCTCACGCTAGCGTTAGCGCCATGAATGAAGTCACAGCTCCTGCCCTTGTGCCCGCGGCTACTGCCGGAAATCTGACAAATCTCATCGCAGAACGCGCATGGTTTGAACCAGAACGAATCACTATGTCACGCCCACTGGGTGATGGTTGGCAAAGTGTTACTGCCCGCGAAGTTGATGAAGAAGTTCGAGCCACAGCCAAAGGTTTAATCGCCGCTGGTATTGGCATCGGTGATCGCGTAGCAATTATGGCGCGTACGCGATACGAGTGGACGATTCTAGATTTTGCTATCTGGTTTGCTGGTGGGGTTGTCGTTCCTGTCTATGACACATCATCTGCCGAACAAATTGATTGGATTCTCAATGACTCAGGCACTGTTGGAATAATTGTAGAAACTCCGGCACTACGTGAATTGGTTCAAACTGTACTGCCACAACACACAAAACATATGTGGACCATGACCGAGGATGTTTTAGCGGTACTTCGTAATGCTGGCTCACATATCAGTGATGAAGAAATTGATCGCAGACGAAATTCATTAGGTCCAGATACTTTAGCCACTCTTATTTATACTTCGGGCACTACTGGTAAGCCAAAAGGTGTTGCACTTACTCATGGAAACTTCCTGTCCGAATGTGGAAACGTAGTTCAAGGCGCGAGCGATTTATTTTTAAAACCTGGCGGTTCAACTTTGTTATTTCTTCCTGTGGCTCACGTGTTTGGCCGTATGGTTCAAATCGGTGCAGTCAACGCAGGCTTACATTTAGCTCACTGCGGCGACCCAGTCGGCCGACTTCCATTTGATTTAGCATCATTTAAACCAACATTTGTTTTAGCTGTGCCACGTATTTTTGAAAAAATTTACAATGGCGCTGAAGCACGCGCTGAGGCTGGCGGAAAAGGAAAAATATTTAAGAAAGCTGCCGAAGTGGCAATCGCTTATTCAGAAAATATGGATAAAAAATCTATTTCACCATTGCTGAGTATTAAGCACGCTATTTTCGATAAATTGGTGTATTCAAAGATTCGTGCTGGAATGGGCGGACGGGTTGAGGCGGCAATCTCTGGAGGTGCACCTCTGGGTGTGCGCCTTGGCCACTTCTATCGTGGCGCCGGTATAACAATTTTAGAAGGTTACGGATTAACTGAAACAACTGCGGGTGCAACCCTTAACTTAACTGGTGCACATCGTGTTGGTTCCGTTGGCCGACCAATTCCTGGAATGTCAGTCAAGATTGCCGAGGATGGCGAGGTCCTTCTCAAAGGCGCGATTGTTATGCGCGGTTATTGGCAAAATGATGCTGCAAACGCTGAAGTTTTTGACTCAGAACATTGGTTCAAAACTGGTGACCTAGGAAAGTTAGATGACGAAGGTTTCCTTTACATCGTCGGCCGTAAAAAAGAATTGATTGTTACTGCAGGTGGAAAAAATGTCGCCCCTGCAGTTCTAGAGGATCGATTGCGTGCACATCCATTAGTCAGCCAGTGCATGGTGGTTGGTGATAATCAGCCTTTCATCGCCGCCCTTGTGACCATTGACCAAGATGCACTCAAAGGTTGGATTACAAATCACAAAAAGGAAGGCGCTTCAATGGCCGATCTGGCCAATGATCCTGATTTGATTGCAGTTATTCAAACTGCCGTAGATGATGCCAATAAGGCGGTTAGCCGTGCCGAATCAATCCGTAAATTTGTCATCCTTACAACTGATTTCACAATCGCTGGTGGTCATTTAACCCAAAAGCTTTCAGTCAAGCGCCATGTGGTTGCCAAAGAATTTGCCAAGGAAATTGAGCAACTCTTTACTAAGTAAATTATGTGAGTACCTCGCAGCGAGTCAGACTCGCACAAGAGTTACACGATGGCATTGCCCAAGATCTCGTGGGCTTGGGTTATGCCCTGGACTTCATCTATGCCAAGGAAAGCAATGATGAACTACGAAGTGATTTACGAACTCTGAGATTAGATGTAATCACTTTGATCGACCGAGTCAGGTTAGAAATCTTTGAACTTCGTAACAGTGCGCACAGCAGTGAGGATTTAGATTCCGTGCCCGAGGTGCGGGCCGAATTGAGTCGAATTTTTAATGAAATTATCGAAAATTCAATTAATCATTCAGGCGCTAGTACTTTGGAAATTAGCGTTTCTGATAATGGAATAGGCGGCGCCTACAATCGGGCCGGCCATCACGGACTACAAGGAATTGCTGAAAGAACTCAAGCATTAGGCGGTGACTTAGAACTAGTTTCAAATTTCACGGGCACGCACTTTCAACTTTCGATTCCGATGAAGCACACATGACTCGCGTTGTAATAATCGATGATCATGCAGTAGTGCGTGAAGGTCTTAAGCGCGCCTTGTCCACTGGCGGTTTTGAAATAGCTGAGGCTGAAAATATTGCACAAGCCCGCGCGCAAATTGCACGAGTAAATCCAGAAGTAATAGTTGTCGACCTGAACCTTCCCGATGGTTCCGGATTTGAAATCGTGACGTGGGCTAGGCAGCTCTCAAAGAGTTTAGGAATAGTTGTTTTATCCCTTCATGATGATGGAGTTCATATAATTGCGGCGATGAAAGCTGGTGCTAGCAGTTATGTTTCAAAGAGCGCGCCCTTATCGATAGTAGTTGCAGCTATCACGCATTCTCTAGCTTCACCATTGAGCTTTACTGCCCTTGGCCTGTCAAAGGCATTGGCACAAGTAGATTCTCAAAAAGATTTAACTGCTCGTGAATATGATCTGCTGGCTTTACTTGAAATGGGTAGGAGCACGAGAGAAATTTCAGCCGCACTCTTTATTAGCCAAGCGACCGTGAAAACTCATTTAGCTTCTATCTATCGAAAATTAGAGGTAAATAACCGAACTGCGGCAGTTCACGCTATGAATAAAACGCATCTACCCCTTTAGCAGTTGTGAAAATTTTTCGGCCCAAAGTTCCCAACGCCATTCCTTGATAATCCACGCTCTTCCAGCTGCCCCCATATTTTTACGCAACTGTGGATCTGATAAAAGTTTCAACGCTTTACTAGCAATGGCCGTACAGTCGGTGCCATCAACAACGAATCCTGTGGTTCCTTCAATGACGGCATCTGGGGCACCGCCAGAAGCGCCGGCAATTACTGGCAATCCGCAAGCGCTAGCCTCTAGATAAACAATCCCCAAACCTTCAACTTCTAAGCCACCAAATCTAGATCGGGAAGGCATAGCAAAAATATCGCCGATACATATATAGCGCGGTAAATCCACATATTGAATTCGACCAATGAAACTGACGTGGTCTTCAAGGTGATTCTTAGTAACTAACTTATCTAAGTGTTTACGATAAGGACCTTGTCCGATAAGCACTAAGTGGGCGCGAGGTTCACGCTGTAAAATGATTGGCATCGATTGAATAAGAAAATCTTGACCTTTGCGGTGAACTAAGCGACCAACACTCACGATTACTTTCTTTTCTGATAAACCCAAAGAATCCCGCAGTGAGTTTGAATCAACGGGTTTGAAGTGATCAATATCAATACCAGGTGCAATTTTGCACATTGCCGCAGCATTCTCTGTTTTTAAGGCGTGTGAAATTGCAGTGCGAGTAAATTCTCCAAGATAGGTTAATGAATCCGTTGTTACTCCGATGCGACGCATGATTTGATTGAACGGGAATAACTTCGACCACCAGACTTCATGTCCATGTGTCAGCGCGATGATGCGCTTAACCCCATTTCGGCGTAACAACCCTGACATCCAAGCTAGCGGAGCCGCTGCACCAAATGCCACAGTGTCGATACCTTCTTCGGCCACCAACCGGACAACTGCGCGATTGACCCGTGGAGTTGGTAAAAGAATCTTTGCTCTATCTCTAATGACGCGGACGCCGTAATGTAACTGCCACTCGGCATCATATTTTTCCGCGCCGTCTTGGGCCGATGTATACACAGCGATGCTGGCTTTGGGCATACGCTCAATAAGACCAATGATGAATGTCTCGATGCCACCTGCACGAGGACCAAAATCATTGGTTACAAATAAAGTTAACTTAGTAACGTCGCGCTCCTACTAAAGGTTTAGAACCTAAACCAAGATCGGCAATCTTTACCCGTGAACCAGAACGTGGGGCATGGACCATTTTTCCGCCACCTAAATAAATAGATACGTGCGAAATTGGGCGCCCATAAAATAATAAGTCTCCAGGCTGCAGAGATTTCATCGAAACCGCTTTACCTAATCTCGCCTGTGCTGCGGCAGAGTGCGGCAAAGAAACGCCTGCGGCTTGATAGGCCCGCATAGTTAAACCTGAACAATCCCACGTAATCATTCCGGCAGCACCAAATACATAACGATCGCCCAACTGAGCCAGCGCGAATTTCAAAGCGATTCCTCCTCTACCGGAAAAACCCGCTACTTTTTTGGCAAGTGCAACCGAGGAAGCTTGATCGGCATTTTCTTGCTCGGCGGCAAGTTTTGCTAATCGTTCACGCTCTGCTTTAGTCAATTTGGAGAGAATTGCTTTGGCTTCGGCTAATTTTGATTGAGCCATTGCCGATTGAGCTTTATATTTCTTCTCCGCCGCCGTGACTAAAGCTAATTTGTCATTGACTGTCATTGTTGTGGCTTGTAATCGTTGTTGCGCAGCTTGGTATTTTCGCAACTGCGCCGATTTTCCACGACTAATGGAATCTAAGGCACCAGCTGATGAAAGATATAACGTTGGATTTGAAGAAAAAAGTAATTCTAAACTCTGCCCAAGACCGCCGGCTTTGTATTGTTCAATAGCAATTGCGCCCAGAGTTTTTTGCATAGCGGACAGGGTTTGGCCTTGCACTGCCGCTTTCGCCTTAATTCCATTGAGAGTTCTGGTTAATGAGTTCAATTTGACTTGCGCTTCCTGCGCACCTTCGGCCGCAGTTGTCGCTTGATCTTGCAATGCATTGACTTTGGCCTGGACTTCTTCCAAAGTGGGTGCAGCGTTAGCGGGCGCAATACATCCAACTGCCAAGGCGATAACCATGACAGCGCGGGGAATGATGCGCCACAACATAGGAAGAGGCTAACGAGGTTTACTTGATCTGCTCAACTTTTGAGCGTGATTTAAGCCTGAGAAAAGCTCGGGAATCTGCGATAGTAGGACAAATGAGCACAGTTGCATCCTTAGTTGTCGGCCTGGATGGATCCACATCTAAAGGCAATACCTCAAATGGCGTTTCATCTGATGCCGATAGACGCGCTTTTTTAGCACGACGCCGTAAAGTCGATTGTATTTTAATTGGTGGAAATACCGCTCGACATGAACCATACAAACAAAGTCCTGTGCCATTAGTAATTATTTCACGCTCAACCATTAACCCAGTCGCCGGAAATGACTTGTCGCATTTGTGGAATATGTCAGCGGCCCAAGCTTTGGAAAAAGCGAAAAAAAGCTTCGGCGAAAGAATTCTTATTGAAGCTGGCACATCGATAATTTTCGAACTTATTGATCAAGGCTTAGTGGACCAACTTGATTTGAGCGTTACACCAGTTACAGGTGGTGAAAATGCAATTGATTGGCGCGCCTTACTTAATAAATTTGCTCATCACTCGCTCACCCAAATTGATGGTACTGATTTTTATACTGCACATAATTAAAAGGCTGAAATAAGAGCTACGCCACTTACTGCTAAAACTATTCCAACATACTGAATTCGGTGCAACCTTTCGTGAAGAAATTTAAAGGCAAGAACCGCGGTGGCAATAGGGAAAAGTGAACCTAAGACCATGGCAACTGATACCAAACCATTGTTGCAAGCCACGCCAAGCAATAGATTTGCAAGAAAATCCGAAATGCCAATAAAAACCAGTTTTGGATACTCTCGTGAAGAAAACTTACCGATATTTCGATTCTTAATCGCAAGGGAGACAGTTACCAAAAAAGTTGCTGCACGCATCGAGACCATTGTCATTAGCGCGCTGGATTGCGAACCGACGGACATAAAAGCCAGCGCAACACCAAAACCGCATGCCGCACCGAAGGCGAGAAGTAGTGGCTTGAGCGAAAGTCCACGATTTAACTCTGGACCACTTGCACAGAAAACTCCTGCCAGGGCAAGAACTATTCCGATGGATGCCAGAGTCGAAAGTGTTTCACCTTTGATGAGGGCAAAGCCCAGCGGTATGACTGCGCTCATTGAACTTATTGGAGATACAACTCCCATCGCTCCAGTTGAAAGTCCGGCGTATAAACACAACAAACCGAGGTAGCCGCAGACCCCAGCAAAAATTCCTGGAATTAAATAACCGCCATGGCCAAATGCGTGGGCTTTCCATTCACCAGTAACTGCTACCAAAATAATTCCGAAGATCAAACCGATTACTTGTGAAAATCCCAAGACCGTAATCGCTGGATGTTTTTTACTTAATCGGCCACCTTCAAAATCGGCACTCCCCCATAGCAAACTTGAGATTAACGCCAATAGTGATGCCATATATCAAAGGGTACCGCCCTGCCTCCCATGAATTGAGCACCCACTTGTTTATTCTTAAGTAGTGGATGCCAAGGGTTTTGAAGATTTAATCAATCACCTTCGCACATTTACACCCCGGGCCGAAATTGTCTTGGAAGAAGTTCCTGCCCCTCAAAAGTTAGCAACGTATGCCTTTGCATTTTCAGCCGATGTCAGCAATGGGTTATTAGGCGATGATGAAGATGAAATTGCGTCGGGCCGATTTGTTCTTTTGCATGAACCCGGCGGACAAGACACATGGGAAGGCGAGTTTCGCTGCGTTACTTTTGTGCGCGCCGATGTCGATCCAATAATGCAGCAAGATCCACTTCTACCTGAAGTAGGTTGGAGTTGGTTTCTTGAGGCTCTAGAGCGCGATGAGTGCCAGTTAAATGCACCCAGCGGAACGGTAACTCGCGTATCAAGTGCCTCCTTTGGAAAGCTTTCTCCGCGAAATGATGAATCTGAAATTGAAATCCGCGCTTCGTGGACCCCAGTTGTTTCTGAGCCTCTGGAATTAATGCGACATATTTCTGGTTGGTGTGGATTAATTTCTGATGTTGCTGGTCTAGAACCAATTCCAGAAGGTGTATCAACAATTTCTTCTGCAAGACGTCGCTAAATACAAACTATGGATGAAGCAATCACAGCAGTACCTCTGCTGACTCCAGCAGCCGGTACACCTGCATTAATAGATACTGAAGCCGAATTTGAATCCGCAATTGCAGAGCTTGCCGCTGGCAGTGGACCTTTTGCCGTTGATGCCGAAAGAGCATCTGGTTTTCGATATAGCGCCCGGGCTTATTTAATTCAGATTAAACGAAATGGTGGTGGGCTGCACCTGATTGATCCAATTCCATTTGGTCCAGGCCATGTCTTGATGAAAACACTTAATGATCTACTCAACACCGATGAAGTGATTTTGCATGCCAGCACACAAGATTTACCATGCCTGCGTGAATTAGGCATAAATCCTGCGCGATTATTCGATACCGAATTAGGCGGTCGAATTGCCGGCCTACCACGTGTGGGGCTTGGTCCTTTATTGGAATCACTCATGGGAGTGATTTTAGCTAAGGAGCACAGTGCTGCAGACTGGTCTACGCGCCCTCTGCCTCAAGAGTGGTTGACGTATGCAGCTTTAGACGTAGAACTACTTATTGAATTACGCAACATTGTCGAAAAAATTCTCATTGATGCAAAAAAAGATTCGTGGGCTGCCGAAGAGTTTTCATCAATACTTCTTGCGCCACCTTCGCCGCCTCGAGTAGATCCTTGGCGACGCACATCGGGAATGCATAAAATAAAACGACGAGATCAACTAGCTGTGATTCGTGAACTATGGATTACCCGCGATGAATTAGCACGTGCCAGCGATATTGCAGGAGGTAAAATTCTCAATGACTCAGCCATTATTGAATTGGCCCTTAATCCCCCAACAACAAAAAAAGAATTTGAAAAAACTTTACGACCAATTGGTTTGCGCGCGCGGTGGTTAGAAAACTTACAGACATGGCTCGATGCAATTGCTCGAGCAGTTGCAATGCCAGAAAGTCAGTGGCCCGCAATCCGTGCCAATACCGATACGCTTCCACCAATAAAATTATGGCGAGATAAATTTCCCGAGAAGTTTGCGCCGCTCTCACATGCCCGGGCCCTGATTGAAATAATTGCCGAAGAAAACTCGATCCCAGTAGAAAATCTGATCACTCCTGAACTTGTGCGAAGGATTTGTTGGTCGCCACCGCCTGGTTCCACCGAATCCTCCTCACCAGATTTAGTTCGCACAGCTCTTCTAGAACTGGGAGCCAGAACCTGGCAAGTAGATTTAGTGGCCCAGGCGCTAGCCGCTGCGCTTCTGGAAAAAGAGCCGCTAGTTGTGCCTGAAGCCCTGGCTTCAGATGTGCCAGAAAGCACAGCCGACGAGCTCTGATTTACGCAACATTAGAGTTGCGTAAATACCCCCCACCGCGTAGATTTTTACCCATGGTGAGCACATTTATCATCGCTTTACGCGAAGGCCTTGAAGCCTCCCTCATTGTTGGCATCCTGGTGGCCTACATTATTAAAAGTGAGCGTCGCGCCCTTCTCAAGCCCTTATGGACCGGCGTCGCTGCAGCAGTTCTTATAAGCATTGGTCTTGGTTTCATCCTTTCGCGCACATCGGCTGGATTGAGTCCACATTCACAAGCGCTCTTTTCCGGTACAACATCAATTGCCGCGGTTGCGCTAGTGACCTGGATGGTTTTTTGGATGAAGCGGTCTGCTCGATTTCTAAAATCTGAATTACATGAAAAAGTTGATTCGGCCTCACTCATAGGTCCCGTAGCCCTTGCTACTACTGCATTTTTAGCCGTTATTCGTGAGGGTCTAGAAACCTCATTATTTTTATATTCAAATTTTAAAACAGTTTCTGATACTCGATCATCAACCATTGGTCTGCTCATTGGTTTCGCACTATCAATCTCATTGGGTTATTTAATTTACAAGAGCACAATCAATTTGAATCTCGCGAAATTTTTCCGCTACACAGGTATCGCCTTGGTAGTTGTAGCTGCTGGAGTTTTGAACTACGGAATCCATGAGTTCCAAGAAATTGGTTGGTTGCCTGGCGGGCATTCATTTGCCTGGGACTTCAGCACCCAAATCCCAAGTGATTCACTCACAGGTGTGGCATTGAGTGGCACTGTGGGTTTTGATGCTTCGACCTCATGGCTGCAATTGGGGTTATGGGCCCTTTACCTTCTGAGCGTCTTGATCCCTTATCTTTCAAAGCCCCGCACGCGCCAGCTCGTTTCTGCCTAAGCGCTGTTCTTAATCCTTACTGGCGGGTAACATAACGGCTATCTCGCGCCTAGAAAAGGATCACTATGTCCCGCTCCGTTGTTTTAGTCGATGCCGTTCGCACTCCCTTTGGAAAATCGGGAGGCATGTACGCAGGTACACGTGCCGATGATTTGATGGTCCGCGCAATTCGCGGCTTGCTGGATAGAAATCCAAAAGTTGATCACAGCGCGATCGATGACGTTGCCATTGCCGCAGCTACGCAAACAGGTGACCAAGGAATGAATATCGGTCGCAGTGCCACATTATTAGCCGGACTTCCTAATACCGTTCCTGGTTATTCAATCGATCGTTGGTGTGCGGGCGCACTCACTGCAGTGACAACTATTGCCGGAGCAATTGCAATCGGTTCTAATGACATCGCAATTGCCGGCGGTGTAGAGCACATGGGTAATCACCCAATCGGTGAAGGTCTAGATCCCAACCCACGTTATTTAGCGGAAAAAATTGTGGAACAAGATGCACTCGCTATGGGTGCAACGGCTGAACGTTTACATGATCGCTTCCCAACTATTACTAAAGAGCGCGCCGATAAATATGCACTGAACTCTCAAATTAAAACTGCGAAAGCATATGAAGCTGGGTTAATTCAACGCGATTTAATTCCAACTGCTGCTAGAAGCGCAGAACTCGGTTGGACGATTGCAACAGTCGATGAACCACCTCGCCCACAAACAACAATGGAAGCTCTGGCCGGATTAAAAACTCCATTCAGGGCCGCGGGTCGAGTCACTGCTGGAAACTCTTCGGGATTAAATGATGGCGCAACTGCAGCTTTACTTGCTAGTGAAGATAAAGCCATTGAACTTGGGCTAACAATTAAGGCCCGCTTGGTTGCTTATGCATTTGCTGGAGTTGAACCTGAAGTTATGGGTTACGGACCCGTGCCATCAACGTTAAAAGTGCTCAAGCAAGCCGGCTTAAAAATTGAAGACATTGGTCTTTTTGAAATTAATGAAGCGTTCGCCGTACAAGTTTTAGCATTTCTTGAACACTTCGGAATTGCCGATGACGATGCTCGAGTCAATCCTTTTGGCGGTGCAATTGCCGTTGGCCATCCACTTGCATCATCAGGTGTTCGCTTAATTCTCAACTTAGCCCGTTCCTTTGAAGACCATCCAGAAGTTCGATACGGCTTAACCACTATGTGTATCGGCCTTGGAATGGGCGGATCTGTCATTTGGGAAAACCCACACTTTAAAGGTCAGGTGAAATAAATGAGCGTAGATATCAAACTTCCTGAAGGTGCTCCAGAAGAAGTTATTACTCAAGCTTTAGTCCGCGATGTGGATCTAAGCGCTTTTGGCGCTAGCGGAACGTTGGCATTAATTACTTTAGATAATGGCCTCGACCATAACCGCCCAAATACTTTTGGGCCGCAATCTTTGGCCGCCCTTGATGCCGCAATTACTGAAGCGACATCACGTAAACCTGCAGCAATTGCAATCACTGGAAAGCCATTTATTTTCGCCGCTG
>Ga0304728_1001367_pt1 | contig 17385 bp, 17 predicted proteins | sample C_130625_MF_Meta_FD_190476 | JGI IMG/M metagenome (GOLD analysis project Ga0304728, IMG submission 190476) | Freshwater microbial communities from Lake Croche, Canada to study carbon cycling - C_130625_MF_MetaG (v2) (version 2) | ecosystem: Environmental > Aquatic > Freshwater > Lake | place... | reverse complement strand
GATCTTGGGTAAATCCAAGTTTCGATAACTCTTTCTCTACTGAATCAATGATGTAACCCTTAGGGCCACTGAGTTGTCCGCTCGTTGTGCGGGGAGAAACTACTGGCATCTTTGCAGCCTTCGCTTCGGCGGGAGTAATCCACTTCTTCTCAAGCATTCCTTGAATCACATATTGGAAACGTCCATCGAGGCGCTTCTTATTAGCTTCAGAGAGAACCGGGTCATATAAACCTGGCGAGCGCAAAATACTTGCAATCACTGCAGATTGCGAGATGCTCAATTGATTTGCGTTGCGATTGAAGTACTGCTGCGCAGCTGTCTGCACGCCATAGGAGCCTCGACCGAAGTAGATGGTGTTGAGGTAATTCTCAAAAATTTGATCTTTTGTCAGGGCGTTCTCAAGCTTGAGAGAGATAACAAGTTCTTTTACTTTTCTTGTGATGCTTCGTTCAGATGAGAGAAATGCAGTCTTTGCATACTGCTGTGTGATTGTCGATCCGCCACGGCCATTTCCTAAAGTTAAAACGTTGGAAATAATTGCGTGGCCAATTCCAGTAATACTAAATGCGCGTTCTGAATAAAAGTTGCGATCTTCGGCGGCCATGACTGCATAACGAAGACGAAGTGGAATCTTCGACATCTTCAATATCTGTCTATTCTCTGAACCAATACGGCCGATCTCGGCGCCATTGGAATATTGAATGATTGTTGATTGGCTATTGACGTAGGCGTTGGGGTCTGGAATGCCGACCGTAAACCAGGCAAGGGCGAAGAGGACTGTTCCTGCAACGAAGCCAAAACCTGCGAGGAAGATTCCTGCACGGATTAACTTGGTCTTGAGCATGAACCTAGATTAGCGCCGAATTACAACTACTTCAGCGAGGCAAAGTCTTCGTCTTCTAGTGTTCGCTGGCGACGAGGCGCCTTACGCTCGCGGCCATCTCCTAATAAGTAGGTTGAACAGAGATGGTTCCACGAACATTGTCGACAGACTTCAACAACATAGACCGAGAACTCTCCAAATTCAGATTCCATACCAAGTAACTCATCGCCACTCTTAATGCGGCCTGAGTATTGCCCGAGTTGATCTCCAAATGTGTAGCGAAGTTCGACGAGGGAATCCTTTTTACAGACTGGACACTTTCGATCTGCTTTTTCACCGTGGTGTTTAGCAGCGCGCATGAGGTAAGGATCTGCATCACATGCATCGACAACGCCACGAAAGAGTGCGAGCAGGGTTGCGCGCTTATCAAGTGAATAATCGATGAAACCTCGTCTTGTTTTCATAGCAGGAGAAGAATAATCACCTTTCTTTAACTACGCTTGGTTTATGAGTTTTCTCGAGCTTCTGCGCGATGCAAAACTATTTCGCCTTCTAAGAATTAGGTGGAGTGGCCAACTCATCGATGGACTCTTCCAAAGCGCGCTCGCTTCCTTTGTTCTCTTCTCCCCAGAGCGCCAAGCAAGTGCTGTTAATGCAGCTGTCGCCTTCGCTGTTGTTCTTCTTCCGTACTCAATTGTTGGGCCATTTGTTGGCACGATTCTCGATCGCTTCTCCAGACAACGCGCAATCTTCTTCGCCAATCTTGTGCGCGCAATGACCTTATGTGTCATCGCCCTGCTGATCTTTAATGGGCGCACAGGAGTTGAAATAACAATCTTTGTTCTTATTGCATTTGGAGTGAATCGATTGATCCTCGCCGGTTTATCTGCCGGTATTCCATTGATGACAGATTCCAAATCTCTCATTAGCGCAAATGCTCTCGCTGTCACTGGTGGTTCAGTCTGGGTAGTTCTTGGTGGTGGAGTTGGGTTAGGTATCCGCCAACTTCTTAACGGGACTGAATCTGCAAATCACGCAGATGCACTCTTGGTTCTAATCGCGGCAGTTGGTTATTTCTTCACTGCATTTCTCTCTGCGCTCTTAAGGCGCGATGAGATAGGGCCGCTCGCCCATGAAATTGCAGAAGGTGGATTTGCGCAAGGTATCCAAGAGATGCGCGATGGGTTTAACTTTCTTAAAGAACATGCAGATGCAGCTCGCGGAATTGCAGCAACCGCAATTCACCGTGGTGGGTTAACTGCTCTTACCTTGACCGCACTACTCCTGGAACGAAATACATTTCATGATCCAGCAGATAGTGAGGCAGGGCTTGCTGGTTTAAGTTTTGCGCTATCCATTGCTGCTGTGGGTTTTGTTGTTGGCGCAGCGATTGCACCGTACGGTGTTCGCAAAGTCGGTCGACATCGGTGGATTCGCTTATCTATCACTGGGGCAAGTGTGAGTGTCTTGTTGCTAGTTATTGCTCGCACTCCCACTCTTCTGATTGCTACAGCTTTCTTTACAGCGCTATGTGGCCAGAGCCTGAAGGTCACCAATGATGCACTTGTGCAATCAAAGATTGCAGATCTATTCCGTGGTCGCGTCTTTGCTGTCTATGACGTTCTTGTTAATGGTGCAATCGTTACTGGAGCCTTGATTGCTGCATGGGTTCTTCCTATTAGTGGCGACTCTTGGCAACTACCTGCGCTCATTGCCGTTATTTGGTTTCTTGTTGCCACAGTGTTGCTACAACCCAAAAAATTCTTTCCTAAGGGTGGCGCCTAGCCTTCCACCATTGCAGTAACTCCTCTGTTGCTTGCTCTTCACCAAGAGGGCCACGTTCCATACGAAGTTCCATAAGGAAATCAAGGGCTTTGCCTACATCAGCAGATGGTTTAATTTGTAAAAGCGTCATTACTTGCGCTCCATCGAGATCAGGACGAATCTTGGAAAGTTCTTCTTCCTCCGCTAATTTTGCGATACGCGCTTCAAGTCCGTCATATATACGTGCCAGGCGATCTGCCTTCTTAGCATTTCGGGTTGTGCAATCCGCGCGCGTTAAAACATGCAGATGTACCAATAATTCATCTGCATCACGCACATATCGACGCACAGCAGAATCTGTCCATTCGCCATCGCCATAACCATGGAAGCGAAGATGAAGTGCGACGAGTGTTTCCACCGCATCAATGGTCTCGTTATCAAAGCGCAGCGCCTTTAAACGGCTCTTCGAAAGGCGCGCACCAACAACTTCGTGGTGGTGGAAAGAGACGCCTCCACCAGCAATCAGATTACGTGTCTTTGGTTTTCCAATGTCGTGCAGCAGCGCAGCTAGTCGAATAACCAGGCTTGGTCCACCAAGACGATCTTCTTGGGCAATTGCTTGTTCGAGAACTGTGATGGAGTGTTCGTAGACATCTTTATGATGATGATGTTCGTCGATCTCAAGGCGCAGCTTAGGAATTTCAGGAAGTACTAAATCAGCAAGACCTGTATCAACCAGAATTGTTATTCCAACGCGCGGTTGATCAGACATCAAAAGTTTAATAAATTCATCTCGCACGCGTTCGGCAGAGATAATTGAGATTCTTCCAGACATTGCTGTCATCGCATCTACAACATCTGTACTAATGTCAAAACCAAGTTGGCTGGCAAATCGAGCTGCTCGCATCATGCGCAAGGGATCGTCGCTAAAAGATTGTTCTGCACTTGTTGGAGTGCGCAGAATTTTCTTCTGTAAATCAGCCATGCCACCAAATGGGTCGATGAACTCTGGTGTTGCAGTTGTGAGTTCAAGTGCCATTGCATTGACAGTAAAATCTCGACGCGAAAGATCGCCTTCAATAGTTTCGCCAAATTCAACATCTGGTTTGCGCGAATCTTCTTCGTATTTTTCGGTGCGATACGTTGTTACCTCAACAGTTGTATCGCCGCGTTTGCCAGCAACTGTTCCAAAGAGAATTCCTGTATCCCACGTGTTATCTGCCCACGCTTTAAGAATCTTCTTTGTTTGATGCGGATGCGCATCGGTCGTGAAATCTAAATCGTTGCCAAGGCGACCAAGAATTGCATCGCGCACTGGTCCGCCAACGAGGGCGAGGCGAAATCCCTCTCGTTTAAATTCTTCTGCGAGAGAGCTCGCGAGGGGAGCGCGTTCGATCAGGGAGCGAATAGCTAATTCGCCCACTGCTCCTAAATTGACCTTCTCAGCGCTCACAATAGATAAGGGTAGTCGCGTACGATTACTCCATGACCCCGGCACCTAGTGCGGGCAGCGAAGGTACGAAAAAGAAACGCAGGCGCAGGCGCCCAGCTAATCGCTCTCCGCAATCTCAAGATTTAGCGACCGCAACCACTCCTGCGCAGACCCAGAAAACGGCCACCAAGAACTCAAAACCAAAGACTCCCTATGCAAAGAGAGTGGATGAAGTCAGCGCTGGCGGACTTGTGATTGATACGACCGGAAAGCTTGGGCTACTCATTGGCCGTCGCGATCTTAAAGATGCATCCGGTAAAAGAATTTTATGGTCGCTTCCTAAAGGACATATCGAAGAAGGCGAAACTCCAGAAGTAGCCGCCCTTCGTGAAGTTCAAGAAGAGACCGGGATTGAATCAATTATTGAAAAATCTCTAGGGGTTATTGATTTCTGGTTTATGGCTGGCGGTAAACGTATTCATAAGACTGTTCACCACTATCTATTCCGAGAAAGTGGTGGCCTGCTTGCACCGCAAGAAAGTGAAGTTGATGAAGTTTCATGGTTTCCTCTTGCCGAGATAGTTGATCGGCTTGCATATCCCGATGAGAAGAAATTAATAACGCGCACAAATGCGACAGAAGAACTTGGTGCGATGTGAAAAAGTTTCTCGTTTCTCTCTTTGTATTTTCATTCTTCCTTATTCCATCAGCTCAGGCTGAGCAACCGGTAATACGAATCGTTGATAAACCTCATACAAATTTTGATGGCACTTTTAGAGATAATGAGTTAGCTATCTCGCTATTACCCAACGGAAAAATTGGGAAACTTATCTTTGGCTTGAATACGCAACGGAACACTTTTCTTATCGATGCAGCGCTCGTAGATGAAATTCAGATTATGGCTCACGGTTACACCTTTAAAGGCAAAGCAGATCCCAGTGGCCAAAAGACAGCGCAGAATTGGTTATTCCGTTTGAAATATGCCGTCTCTGGCGGCGTTGTTGTTGCACTCCCTTATGGAAATCCTGATGAGAAATCAATCAAGTCACTCGCACCATCAGAACTCACCTTCTACTCTCATTTTGCTCAGTCTCGGCTAGAAACTCTGTTGGGACGTAACGTTATTGCCGAAAAAGGTTGGGCTAAGGGAACTTCCCGACTTAGCTATCAATTCCGAAGTGATTACAGCGAAAATCGTAGATTGCTCACTGGTTTAACAACTATCACCTCATCTGAGGAAGTTGAATCACTTCGCGCGCGATTAGCGATTGTGTTAAACCCATTGCTCAATAAAGAGGAACGTGCCTACTTCTCTTACAGTGAAAAAATTGCTGTTGCGAAAATGGCAAATCGTTTAAAGGTGATTCCTGGTCGCTATCAAATAACTTCGCGATCAGCCAAGCTTCCTATTACCCTTGTAAATAACTTTGATACAGCAACTACAGTAAGCGTCTCACTCATCCCAATGAATTCAAGAATTCGGGTTGAGAATCTCACCAATATCACTATCGCCGCAAAATCTCGTCAGCAAATTTTTCTGCCCGTTGAAGTTATTGCGCCAGGTTCAACTCTCGTACTTGCGCAACTGATAAATTCAAAGGGGCAGCTAGTTGGAAGTGTCTCTAAGTTGAATCTGACTGCAACCATTATTGATTCGCGTGTTGCATGGTTTACAACGGGAGCTGCAGTTCTACTCTTCTTAGGTGCTGTAACTCAATCTGTCAGACGAGTCAGGAGGTCGCGTTCATGAAGAACAATGAACTCTATCGAGCATCTGGCATCATGGCGGTTGGCACAATCCTCTCTCGCCTTACTGGTTTCATCCGTGCACTTCTTGCAGTTGCGGTTTTGGGCACCGCTCTTTTAGCGGATACATACAACGTTGCAAATACCATGCCGAATATTCTCTACAACTTACTTGTGGGTGGGGCGCTCACTGCAATCTTTGTTCCGCAATTAGTCCGATCCTTCTCTGATGAAGATGGTGGACATGCATTTGCATCTCGCCTTGTCACTACAATCTCTGGAATTCTTCTCGCCCTTGTTCTTATCGGAGTGCTCTTTGCACCTGCTCTAGTTCGTTTATATGCACCAGAATTTTCTTCCACTGGCTTTGAAACTGAACAACATATCGCTGTCGCATTTACTCGCTATTGCTTGCCGCAAATCTTCTTCCTTGGATTATTTACAATGCTGGGGCAAGTTGCCAATGCTCGCGGCTCTTTTGCTCCTCTTATGTGGGCACCTATTGCAAATAACCTTGTCGTTATTGCAGTATTTGGTTCGATCTTGGCAATCCAGCACTCAATTACTATCGGGTCAATCTCTGATTTTCAGGTGCAACTTCTTGGATGGGGAACAACTCTCGGCGTTGTAGTTCAAGCACTTATTTTGATACCTGTTGTAAAGCGATCGGGGATTCATATCCGCCCCATGTTTGGCGTACAAGGGCTCGGTAAATCATTTGGTTTAGCGGGATGGACTCTTGTCTATGTATTAATTTCACAGCTTGGTTACTTAGTAACTGTCAATGTGGCAACCAGCGCGGCTGTGCGAAGTGCAAAAGCTGGAATTACAACAGGTGTTGGTTTTACGCCATATACAAGCGCCTACTACATCATGTTGCTTCCATACTCAATTGTCACAATTTCAATTGTCACAGCTTTACTTCCACATCTTTCGAAACTTGCTATTGCTAAAAATGTAGAGGAAGTTCGCAAACAACTGATCCGTGCTATTCGTATGGTCGGTGTTGTTACCGTCCCTAGCGCTGTCGCGCTTCTCTTCTTCGGCCCTTTAATGACTGAGGTTCTCTACATGGGAATTAGCCTTGAGGATTCTCGTTACATTGGATTTGTGCTCTCAGCTCTCAGCCTTGGGCTTGTGGCATTTTCAATCAACTTGATTTTGATTCGCGGATTTAACGCTTTTGAAGATACAAAGACTCAGGTCACCTCAATTATTATTATCAATATTATCTCTGTTGGACTTTCGTATATCTTCTTGGCAACTCTCAAGAGCAATTGGGTAACTGTTGGACTTGGAATCGCGTTCTCTGCCAGTTACATCGTTGGACTCTTCATCACAATTTCACTCTTAAAGAAGCACGTTGGCCGCCTACAAGTGGGTGAATTTGCGTCACAACACGGCAAGCTTCTCATTGCCGCACTGATCGGAATGGCTCCATTTTTTGCACTGACCCAATCACTTGGCTGGGCATACCAAGAGACAACAATTGCAGTTCGTGCACTTCGATTGATCTTTGTACTTCTCGGCAGTGGTGTGGCTTACCTTCTTATGGCGCGAGCACTCAAAGTGAGTGAAATCGCAGGCCTTAAAGGCTTCGCCACCTCTGTCCTGCAACGTCGTCGCAAGAAGTAACTACCGTTCGGACGGTACTCTGCGCATATGAGCACTGAAGTACGCGAACTCGTCATTGTCGGATCAGGTCCAGCCGGTTACACCGCAGCAATCTATGCAGCGCGTGCGCAGTTAAATCCTGTTATGTACGAAGGTTCAGTAACTGCTGGTGGCGCACTGATGAATACAACAGAGGTAGAAAACTTTCCTGGATTTATCGATGGCATCATGGGTCCAGATTTGATGGATAACATGCGTAAACAATCTAAGCGTTTTGGCACAGAGCTCATTACTGATGATGTTGTCGAAATGGATTTAACGGGCGATATTAAAATTATTAAAGATGGCTCAGGAAATACCGTTAAAGCAAAAGCTGTCATTCTTGCAATGGGTTCTGCATACCGTGAAATTGGGCTAGAGAACGAGAAACGTCTATCTGGTCGCGGAGTTTCATGGTGTGCAACATGCGATGGTTTCTTCTTCCGTGACCAAACTATTGCGGTAGTTGGTGGTGGAGATTCAGCGGTCGAGGAAGCAACATTCCTGACAAAGTTTGCAACTAAAGTTGTTTTGATTCACCGTCGCGGTGAACTTCGCGCATCAAAGATTATGCAAGATCGCGCTTTTGCTAACCCAAAGATTGAAATGTTGTGGGATACAGAAGTTACCGATGTTCTCGGTGCTGAAAAAGTTGAAGCGCTTGCGCTGCGCAATACCAAGACTGGTGAAGTATCTAAGCGAGATTTCACTGGGCTCTTTGTCGCCATCGGGCATATTCCACGCTCTGAACTTGTTACATCTTCTGTAACTCTCAATGAAGAGGGTTATGTCGAGGTTGAAGGGCGTTCAACGCGCACAAACCTGGCTGGAGTCTTTGCTTGTGGCGATTTGGTCGATCACACCTATCGTCAGGCAATCACCGCAGCAGGATCTGGGTGCCAGGCGGCCCTTGATGCTGAAAAGTTCTTATCTCACTAGTAACCTTCCAACCGTAAACGAAAAATAATAAGGAGTATCCATGAGCGCACCAACTAAGGTCACCGCAGCCGATTTCGATCAGGTTGTATTGAAGAGCAGCACACCAGTCTTGGTCGATTTCTGGGCTGAATGGTGTGGTCCATGCCGCGCGATCGCTCCTATTCTCGATGATATTGCCGCTGAATACGGCGACAAGCTCAAGATTGTAAAACTCAACACCGATGAAGAATCTGCGATTGCAATTAAGTATGGAGTGACATCAATTCCTATGCTCAATGTCTACGTCAATGGTGAAGTTGTGAAGACAATCATTGGCGCAAAGCCAAAGCCAGCTCTTCTTAAAGAGCTCGAAGGCTTCATTTAATATCTTCTCTAGATATTGATTATAAGTTTGTAGCGGATTCATTATGAAAGAGTTATCTCCAGATGAGATTCGCTCTTTTCAGCAAGAACGTGGTCTGCATGTAACAGGCGAACTCAACGACGCTACCTTGCGCGCACTTGAAGAAGCGCGCTGGAAACTTGGAGATCGCTCACTCTATCTACAGAGTGAATCAATGATGCGTGGTGACGATGTTGCAGCCCTGCAATCTCGATTAACTGAGATGGGTTTTCATTGCGGTCGCGTCGATGGACTCTTTGGCCAGATGACAGAAGCTGCGGTAAAAGAGTTTCAGAAATCTGTAGGAACTAAGGTCGATGGTAAATGCGGTCCCGCAACAATCATTGCCTTATTACGTCTGACAAAGATTGTCTCTGGTGGAGCACCTGGTGCTCTTCGTGAAAGTGCAGTGCAGAAAAATCGCGGTCCAGCTCTAGCAAATAAAGTTATTGTTCTCGATCCCGCATCTGAAGATTACGAGCGCGAGGTTGTCTATGACATTGCGCAGAGAATTGAAGGGCGTTTACTTGCACTTGGCGCAAGTGTCTTCCTTACCCGCGGTGCTAATAACAACCCAACAGAGGTAGAGCGAATTTCATTTACCAATCAAAGTAACGCAGATCTTCTTATCTCATTACATGTTGATAGCCATGAAAATTCTGCAGCTCGCGGTGTTGCAACCTTCTTTTATGGAAGCGATCAACACGGTGTTCACTCTATTGTTGGTGAACGTTTTGCGTCATTGGTTCAGCGCGAGATTTGTGCGCGAACCGATTTTCTCAACTGTCGCACACATGCCAAGACTTGGGATTCACTTCGCCTTACCAAGGCACCTGCAGTCCGTGTGGATCTTGGGTATGCGACTAATGAAAGTGATACAGACCGTCTATCTCGTCCTGATTTCAGAGACACCATCGCTGAAAGTTTTATTATTGCGATACAGCGCCTCTATTTATCCGCTGAAGATGATGCAAAGACTGGAACTCTTCGAATTTCAGACCTACGTAACGCTGGCATTCGCCGATAATCGGCGCACAACCATCTAAAGGTTTGTGGGAGACTTCTCTTATGTCCGACATTTCAATCCGCTATCAAACTGGTGCTCCGCAACATCTCGAAACGAGATTTGCTGCGCGAGCCGCCGGAATGTTGCCATCTGAAATTCGCTCGCTCTTTGCTGTGGCATCACGCCCGGAAATCGTTTCACTCGCTGGTGGAATGCCAAATCTCTCCGCACTTCCTATGGAGATGATGGCTGGGGTTGTAAACAATCTCATTCTCACCAATGGTTCTGAAGCTCTCCAATATGGAAGCGGTCAAGGACATCCAAAACTTCGCGAATTAATCTGCGATGTCATGGCACTTGAAGGTATCCGCGCTAATGCTGATGACATTGTTGTAACAACTGGCTCGCAGCAGGCGCTCGACCTAATCTCTCGTATCTTTATCGATCCAGGCGATGTTGTACTTGTTGAAGCACCTTCCTATGTCGGAGCCCTCGGAACATTCCGCCAATATGAAGCATCGGTCGTTCACGTCGAGATGGATCAAGATGGGTTAATTCCTGATTCCTTGCGTGCTGCAATCAAGAGTGTGCGTGCTGCAGGGCGCAAAATTAAGTTTCTCTATCTGATTCCAAATTACCAAAATCCAACAGGTGTCTGCCTTCCTGCAGATCGCCGCACCGAAATATTAAGTATCTGTCGCGAAGAAGAAATCTTTGTCGTTGAAGATAACCCTTATGGATTGCTCGGTTTTGATAAGCCATCACCGAATGCGATGCGCGCTGAAGATTCTGAAAATGTTATCTATTTGGGTTCATTCTCAAAGACAATTGCATCTGGTCTTCGTGTGGGTTGGGCGCTTGTTCCACAATCATTGAAAGATAAATTGGTTATCGCCTCTGAATCTTCAATTCTTTGTCCGTCAAACTTCACCCAGTTAACAATCGCTAGTTACTTAGCTGACCAACCATGGCGTGATCAGATCGCAAGTTTCTGTGAACTCTATAAAGTGCGTCGCGATGCAATGCTTGAATCTCTTGAACAACATTTCCCGGCAGAGGCCACATGGACAAAGCCTGGTGGTGGTTTTTATGTATGGGTCAATCTTCCTGCTGAAATCGATACAAAGGCGCTGATGCCGAAGGCGATTGTTGCAAAAGTTGCCTATGTTCCGGGCAATGCGTTCTATGCAGATGGCCTTGGTTCTTGGTCGATGCGACTTTCATATTGCCACCCGACTCCAGAGCGCATTCGCGAAGGTGTTAAGGCTCTCGGCGGAGTAATCAAGCAAGAGATGCAGCGTCGCGGTACAGCCCTTAATTAAGTGTAATCAGAAGTAAATTTTTACTTATTACCTTCGATTAAGTCGACGATCCGCTGCAAATCTTCATTTCCTGCAAATTCAATAACAATCTTGCCCTTACCTTTACCGCTTTCCACGCTGACGCGTGTATCGAGATAGTCGCTCAGCAATTCAGCAGCTGCAAGCCCGGCGCCAGATACACCTTTGACTGCAGATTTCTTTGTGGTCTTTGCTGATGGCTTCATTGTTGCGATGATCTCTTCAACTGCACGGACAGATAGACCTTCAGCAACTACTCGGGAAGCAAGTTTTTCAATATCGGTCGCATCGGTGAGCCCAAGAAGTGCGCGTGCATGTCCTGCAGAGATAACTCCTGCTGCGACCTTGCGTTGTACAGAATCTGGCAGGTTAAGGAGTCGAATTGTGTTGGAGATAAGCGGGCGTGAGCGACCAAGTTTGAGTGCAAGTTCATCATGTGTGCAACCAAAGTCAGAGAGTAGTTGTGCGTAAGCAGCGCCTTCTTCAAGTGGATTGAGATTGCTGCGATGAATATTTTCAATCAGCGCATCGCGAAGAAGTTCATTATCGGGTGTCTGTCTAATAATGACAGGAATTGATGTGAGCCCTGCAGCTTTCGCTGCGCGAAAACGTCGCTCTCCCATGATGAGTTCGTATTTATTATCTGAAACTTTGCGAACCACAGGTGGTTGCAAGATACCAACAGCTTTTATTGATGCAATGAGTTCATTGAGCGCTGTTTCATCAAAGACTGTACGTGGCTGGCGAGGGTTCGGAAAAATTTGGTTTACGGGAACTTCATTCTGTTGAGCAACTTCTGTTCCTGCAACTGTGAGAGATGTTGGGATCAATGAATCGAGATTTGTTCCAAGACCACCGCGCTTTACTGCCATTATGCGATTCCACCTTTGTAATTGATGCTGACAACATTGCCATCGAATACGACTTCATCTTTAGCTTTTCCGCGTTCTGCAATCTCGCGAGCAACCTGCATATATGCAATCGCTCCTGGTGAAAGTGGGTCGTATGTCATCACTGTCTGGTTATAAGAAGGTGCTTCTGATACGCGCACTGCGCGCGGAATTGGAATATCAATAAGTTCATTAGGAAAGTGCGCACGAACATTTGCAGCAACGTCATTTGATAAACGTGTACGTGAATCAAACATTGTTAAAACAATCGTTGAGAGGTTCAGGGATGGGTTCAACCGCTTCTTTACAACGCCATATGTTTCAAGGAGTTGTGACAGGCCTTCGAGTGCGTAGTACTCGGTCTGAATTGGGATCAGTAACTCTTTCGATGCAGCAAATGCATTGATTGTTAAGAGACCAAGTGATGGTGGACAATCGATAAAAATGTAATCGTAATTAACGCTAATACTTTCAATTGCCTCTTTCAATTGTAGTTCGCGTGCAACCATTGAAACTAAATTAATTTCTGCATTTGCAAGTGAAGTATTTGATGACACACAATCCAAAACAGGAAAGCCTGCAACTTTCTTTATTACATCTAGCATTTGGGTATCGCCCATAAGAACTTCATAGATACCTGCGCTATCACGATGTTCAACACCGAGGGCCGTAGATGCATTGCCTTGTGGATCAAGATCGATGACGAGAACTCGTAGGCCGCCCATCGCAAGCGCTGCTGCCACATTGACGGTGGTGGTGGTCTTACCTACCCCGCCCTTCTGATTGGCGACGGTGAAGATCCGGGTGGAGGCTGGCTTGGCCATCGCCTCTTTGAGGCGGCGGACCCCTACGACCTTTTGGGAGGTAGGTGTTTCACGTGAATCATCGCCAGGCATGCACGAATCTAATCACTAAAGGGGGGCGCTTCCTTTACGGAGCTCGACGATACGGCCGAGTCCTATCCCTTCCAAGGTAATTTCATGCAAGGTGGCGTTCTTCATCCCGACCATTTCGGCGGCGGCGCCCTCCCCTTTCATGGCAAGGAGCGCGCCATTGGTCTTGACCATATGCCAGCTCATTTTTTTAAGCTTCTCGAGCGGTGCCACAGCGCGTGCGGTGACGAAATCAGCGGTCTTTTTGACATCTTGAGCGCGACCTCGGATCACTTCAATTGAGGTACCCGCGGTCGCCTCTTTGAGGAATTCAACCCGGCGCTCGAGCGGTTCAATGAGCGTTACTTGTAGATCTGGCCTCGCCAAGGCAATGACAATTCCAGGCAGCCCTGCCCCTGATCCGATATCAAAGAGGGATGCGCCCTGGGGTAAAAGCTGGGTGATGGGCAGGCAGTTGAAGATATGGCGCTCCCAGATGCGCTCGCCTTCGCGTGGGCCGATAAGGCCACGCTCAATTCCTGCAGTGACAAGAAATTCCGCAAAGGCACGGATTTGCGCTTCTCGCTCTGGGAAGTAGCGGCCGACTAGCCCCTCTACTGATTGTTCCACGTGAATCAGACTGGGTGAAACTTACGCCGGATAAATAACTACGAAGCGGTTTGGATCTTCTCCGTCAGATTCTGAGGTCAGCCCTAGATCCTGGATTGTGTCGTGGATGATCTTGCGCTCAAAGGCGTTCATAGGGTCGAGTTTGATTGAGCTACCTGTGGTCTTTGCTTGTTCGGCCATCTTCTCAGCGAGAGCTTTGAGCTCCTTTCGGCGGCCAGCGCGGAATCCATCGATATCGAGCATAAGGCGGCTGCGGTCCCCTGTTGAAGTCTGGACTGCAAGGCGTGTGAGCTCCTGGATTGAATCAAGGACTTCACCTTCACTGCCGACGAGGTGTTTGAGTTTGCCACCAACGATTGCAAGAGATGCGCGACCGTTCTCGACATCGATATCGATATCTCCATCGAGATCTGCAATATCGAGTAAGCCCTCGAGGTAATCGGCTGCGATATCACCTTCCTCTTCAAGTTTTGCCGCGCTCTTGGGAGCCTTGGCAACCTTCTCTTCACTCTCTTCTACTTCTACAACTTCAGTCACATCTGACATTACTGTCCCCTTTATCCGTTTAAAGCGTTATTAATACTATTTGTCTAGATTACTTCTTCTTCTTTTTCTTCTTTGGCTGCTGACGTTGTCCCTGGACTTCTGGCTCTGTGGCCGCATCTTGGTCAATTCCTTCTACCTCTTTGCCATCCACTTTTGCTTTGTGGGCGCGCTTTTTCTGAAGCTCTTCATATGCAGGAGATCCAGGTGTTGGGTTTCTCTTAATGACATAGAACTGTTGTCCCCATGTCCATAAGTTTGTTGTCGACCAATAAATCAAAACACCGACAGGGAAGTTCACACCTGAGATAGCGAAGATGATTGGGAATAAATACAACATGATCTTCTGCTGCTGCAACATCATATTGTTTGATGAATCCATCTTTGGCATTCCTTTAACCATCAACTGACGTTGGGTTGTAAAGGTTGTGCCTGACATAAATGCAATAAGTAGAACGGTCACGATCTTGACGGTGACTTTATCTGAACCAAGGAAGGTCTCAGAGATTGGTGCGCCAAAGAACTTTGCTTGGGCAGCGCTTACAAGGTATTCACCTTTAAGAAATCCGTGTGGTTTGTTATGCGCGATTCCATTGAGAACAGTAAAGAGTGCGAAGAAGATAGGAGCTTGTGCAAGGACTGGAAAACATGATGCAAGTGGGTTTGTCTTGTGCTCTTTGTAGAGCTTCATCATCTCTTCTGATTGCTTCTGGCGATCATCTTTGTACTTCTTTTGAATCTCTTTCATACGTGGTTGCAGAGCTGTTAGTGCACGCTGGCTCTTGATCTGCTTTACAAAGAGTGGGATCAAAATAATACGGATAAGAACAACGAGGCCCATGATTGAAAGTGACCATGTCACACCCGAGTTTGCTCCAAAGATTGGCGCAAGAAGCTTATGAATAAATACGATAACACCGGAGACGATGTTGTATAAAGGATTTAGAATAAAGCCCATTAGTTAGCGCCCACCACTTCTTTTTCGATCATTGAAAGTTTTTCGATCATTGAAAGTTTTTCGTGCGTGTGCTTTACATCTGCAGAATCCAGGTTTTCATCCACATAATCGACGCCACCGGCAGACCATGGATTGCATCGCACAAAGCGCCAAGCGGCCATTGCTAACCCTTTTGCACCATAACGGCCAACTGCGGTGATTGCATAGTTAGAGCATGATGGGTAGTACTTACAGCGCGGTGCTAAGTTCGATGTTGCGATTTGGTATGCGCGCATAAGTGCGATGGCGATCTTTCTCATTACTTCGCCACAACTTTCTCGGCTCGAGAAATTAACTTTGTGATCAACTCTGAAATTTCGGTGGAGATATTGACATCTCCTTCTTGCGCAAGTGCGCGGATAACTAGAAGAGAGCCTGTTGGTAGCGATGAAATCATTGGGGCAACTGCATGGCGAACTTTGCGCGCAATGCGATGGCGCTTTACTGAGCCACCTGTTGATTTACTAATAATGAGTCCGCACTTTGCTGAGGCGTTCTTTGTGACAGGGGTTAAGTAGAGATATCCAACAAAGTGTTGTGATGTAACTCGGGTCCCACTCTTAGTAGCGCGAGCGAAATCTGAGCTTGAAGTTAAACGTGCATCTAGAGGTAGCACGAGATAGTCCTGTGTGCTCGAAACCTTACGCTGAGAGCTTTATACGGCCCTTAGCGCGGCGAGCAGAGAGAACTGCGCGGCCTGCGCGGGTAGCCATGCGGGCACGGAAGCCATGCTTCTTGGCGCGGCGACGCGTATTTGGCTGGAAGGTGCGCTTTGTCATGAGAACTCCAAAATCTGTGAGGCGCTAATTACGCCTATCGGTCATAAGTACGGGGGAAGCAAGGAGGTAACGGTAATGGTGTGGATAAGGGTGGGTCAAACTCGCGATCAGCCCACGCCTAGGTCTCAAGGTGTGGATAACCACTTGCTATTTCACAGATAGGGGTCTATTTTGCGGGTTCTCCACAGGTATCCGTCAATTCCGGTCTAAATCAAGGGTAAACCCCAACTTTAGACCACAGCCTGTGGATAACATTGTGGATAGACCTGGGGGCTCATATGGCAGTTGTTGGCGTCGAGCTAACAGAGCTCTGGGATCGCGTAGTCGAGCATGTATCGACCGGCGAACCCCAGCATCGCGCCTTCTTAGCGATGACAAAACCCCTAGGTCTTCTACAGAACGAAGGTGGCGCAACCAGTCTCTTGGTTGCCGCCCCCAACGCTTTTGCAAAAGATGTTCTCGAATCCAGACTTCGCGCAGTTATCAATGATGTTCTCACAACTGAACTCGGTGAAAAAGCAAATATCGCAGTGATGGTCGATGAAACTATCGAGCTCGCAGATTTACCAGCGCCTGCAATTACCGTTGACACCATTGTTCCTCGCGTTGTCCGCGACGAAGACTCAGGTCGCAAATCAGATGAGCCTTCACAACTTAATGCGCGATATATCTTCGACACATTTGTTAGTGGTGCATCAAATCGCTTTGCACACGCCGCAGCTTTTGCTGTAGCTGAAGCGCCAGCTAAGGCATACAACCCACTCTTTATTTATGGTGACTCAGGACTTGGTAAGACCCACCTTCTTCACTCCATTGGGGCATACGCAAAAGAGCTATACGGCAATGTCCGTGTGCGATATGTATCCTCTGAAGAATTTACCAATGACTTTATTAACTCAATTCGTGACGATAAAGCCACTGCTTTTCAGCGTCGCTATCGCGATCTCGATATCTTGCTCGTTGACGATATTCAATTTTTAGAAAATAAAGAACGTACTCAGGAAGAGTTCTTCCATACTTTTAATACTCTTTATAACGCTAATAAGCAGATTGTTATCTCATCCGATCGCCCACCAAAGCAGTTGACCACTCTTGAAGATCGACTTCGCTCACGATTTGAGTGGGGGTTGATTACAGATATCCAGCCACCAGAACTGGAAACTCGTATCGCAATTCTTCGCAAGAAAGCTGCGCAAGATAAATTAAATGCTCCCGATGATGTCCTCGAATTTATCGCATCAAAGATTTCTACAAATATCCGCGAACTCGAGGGTGCGCTGATTCGCGTTACCGCCTTCGCATCTCTTAACCGCCAAGTTGTCGATATGGGCCTTGCAGAAATTGTTCTAAAGGATTTGATTCCTAATGAGGTTAACTCTGAGATCACTGCTCCAACAATCATGGCTCAGACTGCGGCCTATTACAGTTTGACCATCGATGACCTGTGTGGAACATCCCGATCTCGTGCCTTGGTAAACGCACGGCAGATTGCGATGTACTTATGTCGCGAACTCACCGAGCTTTCACTACCGAAGATTGGCCAGACATTTGGCGGCCGCGATCACACCACTGTGATGCATGCCGACCGA
>Ga0304728_1001366_pt1 | contig 17387 bp, 19 predicted proteins | sample C_130625_MF_Meta_FD_190476 | JGI IMG/M metagenome (GOLD analysis project Ga0304728, IMG submission 190476) | Freshwater microbial communities from Lake Croche, Canada to study carbon cycling - C_130625_MF_MetaG (v2) (version 2) | ecosystem: Environmental > Aquatic > Freshwater > Lake | place... | reverse complement strand
TTGTTGAATTATAATTTCGAAAAAAAATATTTCTTGAAACAAACACTTACTAATTACGCGCAGTTAATGAAATTCACCCTGAGTTTTACAGTGGTGTTTACTTGTGTAATTTGTTATATGTTGGCTCCCAAAGTAATGGCCTATGATTGGACCATGATTTTACTTTTAACTTTTGCGGGTTTATGTATAACAGGTAGTGCGAATGCTATTAACCAAGCCGTTGAAAAAGATACCGATGCGCAAATGAAACGCACGGCGAATAGGCCTGTGGCTTCTGGTAGAATGTCGCAACAAACTGCTTATACCTTTGCAACTATTACTGGTGTTTTAGGCGTGGCTATTATGTGGAAGTATTTTAATTTTTCTTCAGCAATTCTTTCTGCTTTTAGTTTATTCTTATATGCATTTGTTTATACTCCACTTAAAAAAATAAACTCTATTGCTGTTTTAGTAGGCGCATTTCCTGGAGCCCTTCCTTGTTTAATTGGATGGGTAGCAGGCAATGATAATTTTGCTTATGCAGGATTGGCTTTATTCTTAATACAATTCATTTGGCAGTTCCCCCATTTTTGGGCTATTGCCTGGGTAACACATACCGATTATGCTAGAGTAGGTTTTAAATTACTACCGGCTAAAGAAGGGCCTACACGTTTTACAGCATTACAATGTATTATGTATGCAGTACTTATGATACCTATTGGTTTTCTACCTTATTACTTAAATTTAACAGGACAAGTAAGCATGTGGATTTTACTGGTAGCTAATATTTTTATGGTCGTACAATGTGTAAGGCTGTATCAAAATATGGGCGTGCCTGCAGCAAGAAGAGTTATGTTTAGTAGTTATATTTATTTACCCATTGTTTATTTAGCCTTACTCGCAGATAAATTATAAAAATTATATTTATGGAAACAACATTAAACACAAAAAATAAAATGCATCCTCAGAAGATGTATTTATATGCAGGCCTTGGCAGCATAGTTATGATGTTTGCTGGTTTAACAAGTGCCTATATCGTAAAAAAGAGTCAATCCAATTGGTTGGATTTTGAACTTCCTAAAGTTTTCTTTATTGCCACCGTGGTTATACTACTTAGTAGCTTTACTATGCAAATGGCGGTTAAAAAGGCCAAAGAAGGTCTTCAAAACCCTTACCGTGGTTTTTTGAGTGTGACAGCCATTTTAGGGGTGGTTTTTATGATTTTACAGTTACAAGGTTTTAGTACGCTTCAAGCAAATAATATTGCTTTAACAGGTCCAAGAAGTAATTCAGCTGGCTCTTTTTTATTCGTCATTACTATTTTGCACCTATTACATGTTTTGGGTGGGGTAATTGCACTTATTGGGGTGTCTTTTAAGTCATTTTCAGCCAAAAACAAGACAGAAAATACCTTGCCAGTAGAATTGCTATCCACCTACTGGCATTTTGTAGATATACTTTGGATTTATCTTTTTGTCTTCCTTCATTGGATTGGATAAAAGGGTCGAATTTGTTAAAGATAAATACAAAAAAACCCGGTTTTTTGATACGAATATCCTTGATAGCCAATATTTTTGCACTGAAATAGAAATTGAACATGTCAACAACAACAACCGCTTCGCCAAATGAAGCAAAATTGTGGGGAGGAGGAAAAAGCCCTTTTAATTCTGAGTACGGAAAAGTAATGATGTGGTACTTTTTAATGAGTGACGCCTTTACTTTTGGTGCTTTTTTAATCTCTTATGGTACAGTCCGTTTTTCAACCAACGGATGGCCTAACTCTAACGAAGTTTTTAGAAGTTTTCCTTTTGCACCAGAAGGAGTGCATGCACCCTTGGTGTTTGTGAGTATCATGACCTTTATATTAATTATTAGTTCTGTAACTATGGTACTTGCTGTGCATGCTGGTAAAAATATGGACAAGCAAGGTGTTGTTAGAAATATGATTTTAACTATTATTGGAGGTATTGCTTTTTTAAGCTGTCAAGCTTGGGAGTGGAATCATTTACATAGCGAAGGTGCTTGGTGGGGTATGAATCCTTTTTTAAATGCCGACGGTACTGCAAGCTCTACTAATTTCACCAATTTCTTTTTTACCATTACGGGCTTTCATGGTTTCCACGTTTTCAGCGGTGTGGTAATTAATATTATTATGCTTATCATGACTTTATTAAATAAGTTTGAACAAAGAGGCCATTATTTAATGATTGAAAAAGCTGGCTTATACTGGCATTTTGTAGACTTAGTTTGGGTATTTGTATTTACTATCTTTTATTTATTATAATTAGCATTCAAAAATTTATATGTCACATTCACATTCAGACCACGAAGCACATAACGCAGAAGCGATAGCAGAAATTAAGAAAGTAACGATAATTTTATCGGTATTTACTATTATTGAATTAATCTTAGGCTTTTGGATGATTAGCATGAGTTCTGAATCATTAAAATTAGCTATTAAAGGAACTATTGTTATTTTAATGATGGCCAAGGCTTTTTATATAGTTGCTTATTTTATGCACTTAAAGCATGAAGTAAAAAACTTAATCATGACTATTATTGTTCCATTATTATTATTTGTATGGTTTATTGGCGCTTTTTTATGGGATGGTAGTTCATTTAGAAGTTTGAGAAATAATTATAATCCTTATTTTAAAGAGCAAGCCACTATTAAAGTAGAAAAGAAAGAAGAGGAGCATGGAGCAACAAAGCATGAAGCAACAGATGCAAAGCATGAAGCTGCTGAAGCAAAAAAAGAAACTATAGGCCATCAAACTGCTAAACCAGCAGTAGAACCCTATTATTAAATAATAGCTCAAGGGTCCTATTATAAGAAATTAAACCACCTCAATATTAGGGGTGGTTTTTAAATATTTAAGATGTCTAAGAAATCAATTTTCGGTTTATTAATTGCACTGGTAATACCGGTAGCTTGTTACCTGTGGTTAAAATCTGCAAGCGATACAGCGGTCATCATGCCTCGCCATTATTTATTAGACACGGTTATTGAGCAAGTAGTGAATGGTAAGCAAAAAACGGACAGCATTTGGCATAAAACCAAGAATATAGAATTAGTGAATCAATTAGGTGATACAGTTCACTTATATGATCAACAAGGAAAAATAATTATACTTGATTTATTTTTTACCAGCTGTGGAAGTATTTGCCCCAAGCTTACTAATAATATGAGTAAGCTGCAACAATCTTTTACTAGAGGAGGAGATATTCGCAAAAAGGTAGACACTTCTATTGTTCAGTTTATGTCTATTAGTGTAGACCCTAATAGAGACAGCGTTCCCGTATTAAGGGCCTATGCCAATAAGACGGGCGTCATTGCCGACAATTGGTGGCTACTTACAGGCAATCGTGATTCTATTTATAAGTTTGCTTTTGAGGAATTGAAAGTAGATCAATTTAGCCAAGAACCTATTAGCCCCGATTTTGTGCATACTAGTCGCTTTATTTTAATAGATAAAAAAATGCAAATTCGCGGTTACTATAATGGATTAGACTCTGCCTCGCTTTTAAAACTCGCGAAGGATGTAGGCTATTTAATGCTAGAAAAAGACAATACCAAGAAAAATAAAATATTTCAAGATATTATAGACCTAAGCTGGCTATGGCTAGTAATAGCCTTGCTAGTGAGTAGTTTTGTTTACTATTTTAATACTAAGTTTAATAAGAAACAAAGTATAAACAAGAAATAAGAGTAGGAATAATAGTATTTCTTGCAATTATGTTAATGAGATTTATTAAATTTATTTTAAATAAGAATTAATTTATAAAATATGTTAGAACCTATTTTAAAAAAGAACGATAAGCAAGCGAAATTATTAATTGGAATATTTTCAGTAGTGGTGCTAGTAGCAGTTAGTTTTTTAAGCAAGTTTACGATTACTGTTGAACTCCCTTTTGACAAACATATATTCGCATTACTAAATGCCTTATTAAATACGGCAGTAGCCTTTTTATTAGTGGCAGCGCTTATAGCGGTGAAACAAAAAAAGTATACTGTTCATAAAAATATTATGCTTACAGCATTAGTATTATCGGTTTTATTTTTAGTGTCTTATATAGCGCACCATTTATTGGCAGGGGAAACTAAGTTTGGCGATACCGACCACGATGGCATTGTAAGTATTGCAGAACAAGCAGTGGTGGGTAATTTAAGAGCCTTCTACTTTATTTTATTATTTACCCATATTATTTTAGCCGCCACTAGTTTACCTTTTATATTATTTACAGCCTACCGTGGTTTAACAAGCGAATTTGCAGAACATAAAAAAATAGCAAGAAGAATTTGGCCTATTTGGTTTTATGTAGCAGTTACTGGTCCTTTGGTATATTTAATGATATCGCCTTATTATAGCTAGTTTCCTTTATTGGATTTAGCTGTTTTTTTAGCTTTAGTACTTGATTTTAGGTGCTCGCTCTTATGTTTTGTAATATATGCACTAATTTCTTGAAAATCTTTTTTAGTCATTTTGCTGGGTGCTATTACAAAGTCAACACCTTTTGGTTCTAATATAATATTTTTCATAGCTAGATATTTTTGGGAAAATATTTATTAATAAGTATTAAAGACTCTTTAGGGTTAATAATCATTCTATGTCCGTTTGTATTAACTGCACCTAAAGTTAATTCATAATGCTTAATTCTATCATTGGGTCCCAGAAATGTTTTTCGAAATCTACAATGGTTTCGTTTTTCACCTTTATTTTTTCTTTGGCAAGTGATTCTTGCATAGTGGTAGGGGTTGCAAAATGTGCCTTACCGCTTAGCATTCCATTTCTATTTACTACTCTATGTGCAGGCACTTTTGGTTTTACTCCATGCGATGCATTCATGGCCCAGCCTACCATACGCGAGCTTCCACTAGTACCTAAGTACTTTGCAATAGCGCCATAGCTTGTAATACGCCCTTTGGGAATAAGACGCACTACATCAAATACATTTTGAAAAAAATCCTTAGTCTTTGGGGTATATTGCATTCGAACTTTTATTTTCGCTTAATTCTTTAAGTAGTAATAGTCTTGTTTTAACTGGTTCAGGTACAGCCTCATAATTATAAGGGCAATGTCTGCATGCATTACCACAACAGTAGCCTCTTTCTTTGTGATACAATTCTGTAAATACATATTTACCATCAACGTCAATATAATATTGTACTCCTTCAGTCATTTTAATTTTAGTTTACTTTAATTTATATTGACTTTATCTTTTGTTTAATTTAATCTTCATTTACTTTAACGCCTCTTTCTCTTTTTGCATCATGTGTTTCTGTTACTTCAAATGCAGCAATTATTTCTTTGAGGGTCTCATCTTTATCTTTAGGCAAAACTTTGTCAATTTTAAATTGAATATAATGAATGCGATTACTACTTGCAATATTTAAGCCTTCATAATAAGTTTTAATAGCGCACCTTTCGTCCCATTTATCTGAATGTAAAAAGGTTGTTCCATATACATCATCTGTAGCGGTAATTAATCTAAGGCCGTAAAGTTCAATGACTGTTTTAGTAAATAAGTACAAATTAGGGCTATCTGTTTTTAAATGTACTATACCTCCGGGTTGTAGAAATTGCTGGTAGAGTCTTAAAAACTGCGGATGAGTTAAACGCTTTTTGGCTTTAGATAACCTTAATTGAGGATCGGGAAAAGTTATCCAAATTTCAGAAATTTCTTCTTTGGCAAAATATTGAATGCTCTGTTCTATTTGTGTTCTAACAAACGCTACATTTTTGATGCCTTCTTTATTGGCAATGCTGGCGCCTTTCCAAATTCTATTTCCTTTTATATCCAGTCCTAAAAAATTTTGTTCAGGAAATAGTCTCGCTAAACCCACCGCATATTCTCCACGCCCACAAGCCAGCTCCAATACTAGGGGCTTAGTAGGGCTATTGTTTTTAGGACTATTACTATCGTTAATTTCAAGGCTATCCAATGAAATGGGGTATTCGCCCTTGCTTAATTTTTCAAAATAGGCCTTCCATTTCCCGGGCATACCCTGTGGGTATTCCAGTACATTCTCATACTGCTTAATGGCTGCAAATTTGATCAGTTTTTTCTGGCCCATGGGACAAAGATAAAGCTTAGCCAGTCAATATCTAGGGCTTTTTGAGTCTCATCATAAAATCGTATATTAGAGATACGAATTTCCTTGCCTCCATTAATATTAAACCACCGTTATAACAATGCAGTCATCTAAAAAAAATTATATAAATACATTGGCCATTATTGCTTCTTTGGGGGGCTTTTTATTTGGCTATGATACCGCTGTTATTTCTGGCACTATTAAATTTGTGTCCACGCAATTTAGCTTAGACGCTGTGAGTACCGGTTGGTATGTAAGTTCTGCCTTAGTAGGTTGCATTAGCGGGGTAGCTATGGCAGGCATTTTAAGCGATAAATATGGACGTAAAAAAGTACTTATTTTATCGGCCTTATTTTTTGGCGTCTCTGCCATTGGTTGCACTTTCGCCATAGGCTTTACCGATTTAGTTTTTTACCGTTTTGTGGGAGGTCTAGGAATTGGGGTAGCTTCCATGGTATCGCCTTTATATATTTCAGAACTTTCTCCTGCACATAAAAGAGGGCGCTTGGTAGCGCTTTATCAATTCGCTATCACCATTGGTATTCTTTGTTCTTATTTTAGCAATGCCTATTTATTAAAACTTTCTCATTCTGAAAGCCTTGCACATACCACCGGAAATGTATACCAGATAATGGTTTCAGAGGTTTGGAGAATTATGTTAGGCACATCTGCCATTCCTGCTATTTTATTTTTATTGCTATTACAAATTGTACCTGAGAGTCCAAGATGGTTAACTATTCAAAATAGAGAAACAGAAGCCCTAACTATTTTACATAAAATTGTAGATACGGATGAAGCTCAAAAAGAAATGAATGATATCAAGTCCAACCTTGCTAGAGAAAGTGGAGGATTGAGTATTGTATTTAAAGGAAGTTTTAGACTGCCTATGTTAATTGGTATTTCACTTGCTTTTCTCACTCAAATTAGCGGTATTAATGCCATTATATATTATGGTCCTGGTATTCTAGAATCGGCGGGGCTTCCCATTGCCGATGCCTTAGGGAGTCAAGTAATAATTGGGCTTGTGAATGTATTATTTACTTTAATTGCTATTTGGAAAATAGATCAATTAGGTCGTAGGCCATTACTTATTGCGGGGGTTATTGGTATTTTATCTTCATTAATAATTGTAGGTGGGCTGTTTTATTTTAATATTAATAATACCTACTTGCTACTTATATTTATTTTATTTTTTATTGCTTGTTTTGCTTTTTCTTATGGTCCTGTTATTTGGGTTTTATTATCTGAAATATTTCCAGCTAAAATTAGAGGCCAAGCCATGGCATTAGCCACTTTCTCACTTTGGATAGGAACCGCGCTGGTAGGGCAGCTTACGCCATTATTATTAGAAAAACTTTCACCTGCGGGAACTTTTTGGCTATTTGCTTTGGTGACTACGCCTGCTTTATATTTATCAATTAAAATTATTCCTGAAACCAAGGGCAAGAGTTTGGAAGAAATTGAAAAGTATTGGATAACGATTAACGAAAAAAAATAATTGCATGAGATTAAAAAATAAAGTAGCCATTGTTACGGGTGCTGCAAATGGTATTGGCTTATCTATTGCCACTGCCTTTGCTTCGGAAGGCGCCATGGTGGTATTAAGTGATATTGATGAAGCTAAATTAAATCAGGAAGCAAAACACTTAACTGCGAATGGTGCTAAAACACTAGCTGTAAAAACGGATGTGGGTAATACAGAGGATGTTAAAAATTTAGTGCATCAAACTATTAAAGCATTTGGTAAAGTAGATATACTAGTGAACAATGCAGCAGTGGCTATTGGCGGTAATATTATGGAGATGCCTGAAAGCGATTGGGATACCCTTATGAATATTAATTTAAAAAGTGTTTTCAGAACTATAAAAGAAACACTTCCGTATATGATCAAAGAAAAATCGGGTAGCATTATTAATATTTCTTCTACACAAGCATTTCGAAGCTGGCATAATTGGACGGCCTATGCGGGTGCAAAAGGGGCCATGCTTGCCATGACTAATCAGTTAGCTGGCCAGTTTGGTGCTAGCAATGTTCGCTTTAATAGTATTTCACCGGGGGCCATTAATACCCCTATGAATGCAAAAAGAGCAGAGACAGAAGGCACTGCATTTTTAGAAAAAAGTGCTGCACAACATGCTATGAATAGACTAGGCACACCTTCAGAAGTGGCCATGACAGCTGTTTTCCTGGCATCTGATGAAGCAGGTTTTATTACAGGTGAAGATATTAAAGTAGATGGCGGACTTTGTACGCTGCCTAGATACACCGAATAATTAAATATAAATAATAGCGCATACAATGAAGCAGGCATTAGCAGGTTTAAAAGTGATTGATTTTTCACAACTATTACAAGGCCCTTACGCCACACAAATGTTGGGCGACTTAGGAGCAGATGTTATTAAAATAGAAAGGTATGGTTCTGGTGATATTTATAGAGGCATGACTTTTTTTAATAAATGGATTGCTGAAGATGAGTCGCCATGTTTTATGGCATGGAATAGAAATAAAAGATCGATTGCCATTGACATGAAAAAAGAAGAAGGTAAAAAAATTATACTTCAATTAATTGAACAGGCCGATATAGTGGTAGAAAATTTTAGACCAGGCGTGATGGAAAGATTAGGCTATGGTTATGCCGCCTTAAAAAAAATAAATCCAAAAATTATTTATTGTTCGGCATCGGGTTGGGGTAGCGATGGTCCTTATTTAACAAGACCAGGTCAAGACTTACTTGTACAAAGTGTGAGTGGGGCTATTATGACTAGTGGAAAAAAATCGGATGGCCCGGTTGCTTTAGGCACCGCACTATGTGATCAGGTTAATGCTTTTAATTGTGTGTATGCAATTTTAGCGGCACTCTATTTTAGAGAAAAAACAGGTATAGGTCAGGAAATACAAACCAATTTACTTTCTTCTGCCATTGCATTTCAAATGCAAGACTATTTCACTATTCAAAATTTAGGTGTACAGTTTGAAAGACCAGAATCGGGTATTGGACATCCCGGAAACCCAGCCCCCTTTGGTACTTATAAAACCAAGGATGGCTATTTAGCTATTGCCATGAACCCCTTTGATATACTCGTAAAAGCCCTAGGAGACCCTAGTTTATTAGTATATAACGATAAACAAGTGCTTTTCGATAAAAGAGATGAAATTTATTACCGCATACAAGCAGTCACTATTACTAAAACTACAGAAGAGTGGCTAACTATAATGCTAGGTTATGACTTATGGGTGGCTCAAGTGAATAATCAATCGGCGGTGGCTAACGACCCTCAAGTAATACATAACAATACATTTGTAAATATTCAACATCCTAAGGCAGGTAATTTAAAAGTAACTAACATTCCATTTACGATGAGTGAAACACCTGGTGCTATTACTAGACCTTCTCCGATGATTGGAGAGCATGGTCCAGAAATTTTAAAAGAATTAGGTTATAATGAAGCAGCCATTGAAACTTTATTGAACGATAAAATTATTTCAGTAGAAAAACTGAAAACGAAATAAGTAAGACATTATAGACAAGGCGACTATTAAAAAATTAGTTCTAAAGATTAAATGTATAAAGAAATTTAAAGAATGAAATACGAACATATCATTTTAGAGATACATAATAAAATTGCTTGGATAAAATTTAACAGGCCAGAACAGTTAAATGCCATGAATGCATTAATGATGGATGAAATTATTCATGCCTTAGACTTTGTAAATAAGGCCGATAGTAGTGAAATAGGCGTAGTGGTAATAACTGGTGCTGGTAAGGCTTTTATGGCAGGTGCCGATATTAAAGAGTATGCACAGCAAACAGAAGGCCAGTTTGACGCCTTTCAATTAAAAGGACATTCTTTATATGCAGGCATTGAAAATAATTCAAAGGTTATCATAGCAGCCATTAATGGTTATGCCTTTGGGGGTGGTTTTGAAATTGCACTTGCCTGTGATATGATAGTAGCTGCTGCTGGTACAAAAATGGGTCTTCCAGAAATTTTATTAAACCTTATTCCTGGTGGTGGTGGTAGTTTACGACTTACTAAAAAAATAGGTATTAATTTAACCAATGAAATTGTGATGACAGGCCGAACTATTCTAGCAGAAGAAATGCATGCACGAGGTGTTATCAATTATATTTATCCAAGAGAAAATTTTATAGAGAAGGCTACTGAATTTGCACAAATATTTGCAGCTCAATTACCAGACAGGCTTCGAGCTATTAAACAATTAACACAGGAAGCAGCTAATGGAATTACACCCGCTTTACAAGCTAAAGAAGCTGCCGCCCTTGGTAATTTTTATAGATCCAAAGAGGGTCAAGAAAAAATACAAGCCTTTTACAATAAGAGTTTAGAAAAGAAATAAAGTAGTATTCATGATTAGATTAAAAGGCATTACTTGGGATCACGCTAGAGGATATGATCCCCTGATAGCCGCCTCTGAGCTATATTTCAAAGAGAAAGGCATTCAAGTTGAATGGCAGAAAAGATCACTTACAAATTTCGGAGACCAGTCCTTAGAGGAGCTTGCAAAACAATTTGATTTAATAATTATGGATCACCCGCATGTAGGTGTGGCGGAGGCTTCCAATTGTTTATTACCATTAAATGATTTACTGCCTGTAAATACTTTAAATGAACTTAAAAATGTTTCTGCTGGCCCAAGTTTTGAATCATATCATTATCATGGAAAACAATGGGCCCTGCCCATTGATGCTGCTATACAGTGTGCTAGTTATAGAGCCGACTTAATGAGTAATGATAGCTTACCTAATACCTGGGAAGAAGTTTTTGATTTAGCTAAAACCTTAGCTTCTAAAAATTTATACATTGGTATGGCGCTTTGTCCCACCGATTGTTTATGTAGCTTTTTAAGTCTTACTGCTAGGTTGGGTTCACCCATTCAAGAAAATAAAGAAGCGCTAAGTAATGAAATGCTTAATAATAAATTATTAGTTGAATCTTCAATAGGATTAAAAGCATTAACTATGCTTCGTTCCATGCGAGATGTATTTCATCCCAAGGCCTTGGATTGGAACCCAATTGCCTTATATGATCATATGTCAGAAGAAAATGATATTGCCTATAGCCCACTGGCTTTTTGTTATACGAATTATTCAAGAACAGGGTTTAGAAAAAATATTTTAAAATATCATACTGCACCTGGAATAAATAATGCAGTACTAGGTGGTGCAGGTATTGCTATAACTAGTTCATGTAGTAATGTGCATGAAGCTGCTAATTATGCTGCATGGATATGTAGTGACGAGGTACAATCCAATACTTATGTAAATGCACAAGGACAACCTGGTAATAAAAAGGCCTGGGAGAATAAGCAGGCCAATGATATTACGAATAATTTTTTCGCAAGTACAATGCCTAGTTTAACCAATGCTTATGTAAGGCCTAGGTATAAAGGCTGGCCTAAGTTTCAGCAGTTTTTAGGAGAAACAATTCATACTTATTTAGTACAAGATACTGCCCCTGCATTAGTTTTGGAGAAATTGCAAGCAGCTTATTCCGCTTCTTATTTAATAGAGAAAAATAAAGAGAATGATTAACATGACTACTACTATTATTACTTCTATTACTACTACTTCTAATACTACTACTTCTTCTAATACTACTACTAAGTCAAACTATGAATAGCTTAAAACAAACACATATTTTATATGTTGGCTCTTATACTGAAATAGTTGCTGGAGATTTTGGTGGCCATGGAGAAGGTATATCTTCTTTTGCTTTTGATGCAAGTACTGGTGAATTGAAATTATTAAATAATAAATTTCAGGTAAACCCAAGTTATTTATCTATTGCTACTATTATGCATAATAATAGTATTGAAGTAGATAATAAACCTTCTACTTATTTATTTGCAGTTTCAGAAATCCTTGCTTCTAAAAAACCAGTAATACATACTTATATAATTAATGATAATTATTCACTTCGTTTAATAGACACTAAAACTATTGAAGGTGGCTGCCCCTGTCATATACATTATTTTAAAGACAAAGATGGCGAAAGCTATACTGCAACTGCATGTTATGAAACAGGCAATTTGGTCATACATCCTGTTGACGTTGAAAAAATAGATAATACTATAAATAATATTGAACCAATTAATATATATCATAAAGGTTCTAGCCAACATCCAAGTAGACAAACTCATGCACATGCACATTGCGCTTGCTATGATAAGCAGTCTAATAAATTATTGGTCTGTGATTTAGGATTGGATCAAGTTATAGTATATGGCGTTCAAAAAACTATAGATCATAATACTAATAATAAAACTGAAAATAATATTGGATTTGAAGCTGTGGAAGAGCAAATAATTACGCTACCTGCAGGATCTGGGCCGCGTCATATTTGTTTTGATGAAAATTATGCCTATGGTTTTATTATAAATGAACTAACAGGATCCGTTACTATAATCAAACATAGTATTGAAAAAAATGAATATGAGATAAAGGGAACTTTTGATGCGAGTGGGCAATTAAGCGATTCATTAAAAGAGTCAGTGATGACTACAACAAGTATAGATACCGACCTGGGCGCAGCGGCTATTCGTATTTCATCAGATGGTAAATTTCTATATACTTCTATGAGATCAGATAATACTATTCGTTTATTTGCCTTTGACCCCATTGCCGAAAGCCTTAACTATATTGCTTCTTATCCAACAGGAGGCAAAACGCCCAGGGATTTTACTATTGACCCCTCTGGGCAATGGCTATTAGTAGCTCATCAAGATTCAGATACAATAAGCATATTTAACGTAAATTCATACAACGGAACGCTTAGCTTATTTAATACAGTTGAAAATATAAAATCGCCTGTATGTTTAGGTTGGTTACCTAAGTAAAATTCTATAACAATGCAAATTAAAAGATCAAATCAAGACTGTAGCATTAGCGATGACTGGGCTTTAAAAGGTATGAAAGTAGTGTATTTAGAAAATGCTTTTTTACGCATTGGTATTTTAGCCGATCGCGGTTCAGATATTTTTGAATTTAAATACAAGCCTTTAGACCTCGATTTTTTATTAAGATTAGATAAAGGCATACAAAACCCTGCGCAAGTATTTACACAAATGCGTGATACGCATAACCAGTCCGAGGATTATTATTACGGTGGATGGCAAGAAATTCTTCCTAATAGCCCTTCCTTTAATTATAGAGGTGCTTCATTAGGTTTGCATGGAGAGGTTTCATTAATTCCATGGAAATATGCCATAGTAAAAAATACTACAGAGGAAGTAGCGGTAAAATTTTGGACAAGGCCATTAAGAATGCCTTTGTTAATTGAAAAAACTTTGAGCTTGGAGAAAAATTCAGCTCAATTAAAAATTACAGAACAACTTACGAATGAAAGCGGAACGCAACTAGATATTATGTGGGGGCATCATATAGCCTTTGGCCTTCCATTTTTAAATGAGGGTGCTAGCATTGATACCAATGCAAAAACCATGGAAGTGCATGATGATATTGTTGCACCAAGAAGATATAAAGCGGGTAAAACGTATAATTGGCCTCAGGCAGAAGACCCTACTGGTAAAGCATTTGATGCAAGTATGATTCCCGATACCTCAGCGCCTGCTTACCGTGACCTTTCTTTTTTAAGCAATTTTGATAGTGCTACTAATAAAGCACATTATACTATTACCAATGCACAACAAAAAGTAGGCTTTAAAGTAAATTGGGATGCGAATTTATTTAAATGTTTATGGTTATGGCAGGAAAGAAATGCTAGTCAAGATTTTCCTTGGTGGGGCAAATGTTATACAGTAGCATTAGAGCCTTGGACTTCTAAATACACCAACGAACCTGACAAAGCAATTCAAAACGGTGAATGGTTAAGCATTAAGGCTGGAGAGGTAATAAGTACAAGCCTTTCAGCAGAGGCTTTTCAAACAAAGTAAAAATTAATTATGAAAAGAAGCCCCTATATTGTTTTTCTTATAATGCTCACTTTTTTTGTTATTTCTTTTTTGACAAATATAATGGGCCCCTTGATTCCGGATTTAATTAAAGGCTTTAGTTTAAGTTTAACCTTGGTGGCTTTATTACCCTTTGCTTTTTTTATTGCTTATGGTGTTATGTCTATTCCTTCTGGCATGATGATAGAAAAGTATAAGGAGAAAAAAGTAATGATTGCTGCCTTTGTAGTAGCTTTTATAGGCTCACTAATTTTAGCCTTATTCCCTAATTATTTATCGGCAGTAGGTTCTTTATTTATAATAGGCTGTGGAATGGCAATGCTGCAAGTAGTTATTAATCCATTACTACGTACTTCAGGTGGTGAAGAAAATTTTGCATTTTATTCAGTGCTTGCACAACTTATATTTGGCTTTGCTTCTTTTATAAGCCCCTTAGTCTATTCTAAATTGGTATTTGCCATGGGCCATGACACCAAAGAAAATGAACTACTTACTTATCTATATACATTAGTGCCTCCTGAATTACCTTGGATTTCACTTTACTTTTTATTTGTAGTCATTTGTTTTTTCATGATAGTAGTTATAGCTGCCTCTAAATTTCCTGCAGTAGAATTAAAAGAAGATGAAAAGGCTGGTGCCTTAGCTACACATATAAGCCTACTTAAGAATAAGCAAGTAATTTTATATTTTATTGCAATGATTTGCTATATAGGTTCCGAACAAGGTGTTGCAAATTGGATTTCACAATTTTTACTAAGTTATCACCGGTTGGATCCACAAAAAATTGGTGCTGAAACTGTTGCTTATTTTTGGGGACTAATGACAGCCGGCGGTGTATTAGGTTTACTTCTTTTAAAAATTATGGATAGTCGTATTATACTTATTACATTTACGGGTCTTGCAATGGTTAGTTTAGCAATTGCATTATTTGGAACTTCTTCCATGGCCTTAATAGCCTTTCCCATGGTAGGATTTTTTGCTTCAGTTCTATATCCCATTATTTTTTCTTTGGCTTTAAACTCTGTAAGTGAACACCATGGCTCGTTTTCGGGTATTATGGTTACAGGTATAATTGGAGGAGCCATTGCCCCATTAATAATTGGATGGTTAGGAGATAATATTGGTTTACGCTTAGGCATGTGCTTTTTATTTTTAACACTGGGCTTTATATTTAGTATTGGTTTTTGGGCAAAGCCTATTATTAACAATAAGACCATATCATTATTTAAAAAGAAAGAAGGCAAGATTGCTTAACATATTTTATGATTGAAACAAAAGTTATAGGTATTGATTTAGGGGCTACTAATATTCGTGCGGGTATTGTGCAGCAGGGTAGTATACAGAATATTCAAAGTAAACGCATTAAAAGTGAAGGGACTGTTGAAGAAGTATTAGCCGATTTTTATTTATTAATTGATGCATTATTAGATAAAGAGGTTGTGGCTATTGGAATAGGGGTTCCAAGTGTGGTGGACTTAGCAAAAGGAGTTGTTTACGATGTACAACATATTCCTTCTTGGAAAGAAGTGCCTTTAAAAGAAATTTTAGAAACTAAGTATAAAATTCCTGTATTTGTAAACAACGATGCGAACTGTTTTGCCTTAGGTGAATTTCATTTTGGCAAGGGCAGGGGTCAATCAGAAATGATAGGGCTCACTATTGGCACAGGTTTAGGCGCAGGTGCTATTGTCAATAAACATTTATTTGCAGGCCCTAATTGTGGGGTAGGTGAGTTTGGAATGGTAGACTACTTAGAGCATAATTATGAATACTATGCAAGTGGGCAATATTTTTCTCATATCTATAATTTAAAAGGGGAAGAAGTATTTGAACGTGCTAAAGCAGGAGACAAGCAAGCGCAAGAGTATTATGCAGAAATGGGTACACATTTAGGTAATGCGATAAAATTAATTATGTACACTTTTGACGCTTCTTATATTGTTTTAGGAGGTTCTGTAAGACATGCCTATACTTATTTTGAAAAAAATATGTGGGCCCGTATAAATACATTTGCCTACGGGCATTCTATAGCAAATTTGAAAATAGAATTATCTGATTTAGAGAATGCAGGTATTCTAGGGGCTGCTGGTTTATACTATGACCAGTTGTAACTATTTATAAAACTTATTATTGCTTATAAAATTTATTCTTAAAGATTTCCCCCTTAAATATTTGAATTAATATTGATTGTACTTTTCTATAATAAATTTTATTATTTTAATGCTGATGCAGCTGCTTCGTCTAAGTAAATACTACAATTAGGGTGACTCCTTAATAAGCTTGCTGGTACTGCTTCTGAGATAGGTCCTTCAAGAACTTTTTTTACAATTGCTGCTTTCTTTGCACCACTTACTATAAGTACTATATGTTTGGCATCCATTAATGTATCTATACCTAAAGTAATTCCTTTAGTAAGGGGCTGGGGCTTTTTAAAATATTTTTGACCTACTTCAACCGTTAAAGGGTCAAGACTAATTATATGAGATCTTGTTTTATTAGAAGTAAATGGTTCATTCATTCCAATATGTCCATTCATGCCTAAACCTAAAATAGCAATTTCAATACCATTATGTTCTTTGATATGGCCTTCTGTTATTTTGCATTCATCTTCTAAATCGGAAGCTGCTCCATTAAAAAAACATATACGATTAGTGGGAATGTTTAAAGGATTAAATAATTCTCTATTCAAATGATATCTACAACTTCCTTCGTCATCTCCATTGAGTCCTACCCATTCATCTAATCCTAAAAAAGACCAACTATCAATATTAATTTTTTTTAAGCCTATACCCTTAACAATATTCTTATAAATACCTGAAGGGGAATCGCCAGAAGCCACGCATATTAAGGGTTTTGAAGCAGTCTGCATTATAGTAACAATATCTTCATAGGCCTTTTCAGACATAGCTTCGTAGTTATTTGAAATTATTATTTTCATGATTTTATTAATTATAATTTCAATTCACCCCAACCTTTTCTATATTCTCTTTTAATAAATTGATTCGCTGCTTCAAAATTGGTCACTCTCATATTATCTCCATCCCATTTCAAGGCCTTGTATCTTCCAGAAAATTTATAGCCTTCCATATTGCCATATACAGGGTCCACTCTTTTTATTTTTTCACGAATATTAAAACTGCGTAATAATAAATTACCTAGTAAAACAGTTTCTGTTAAAGGCCCTGCATAGCCTACAAAAGGAGAGTCAACTTCCATATTGCCATAGCCTGCAATGCTTGCATCTACCCATTGCCACCAATGTCCATCCATATCGCCTTTTACTCTTGCATATTTTTTAGGAATATTAATATCCTTATTTAAGCTAAGCGGTAATAATCTTGGATGACTGCCACCCCAACCACAGGCTACTTTTCCTTTAGTA
>Ga0304728_1001365_pt1 | contig 17403 bp, 14 predicted proteins | sample C_130625_MF_Meta_FD_190476 | JGI IMG/M metagenome (GOLD analysis project Ga0304728, IMG submission 190476) | Freshwater microbial communities from Lake Croche, Canada to study carbon cycling - C_130625_MF_MetaG (v2) (version 2) | ecosystem: Environmental > Aquatic > Freshwater > Lake | place... | reverse complement strand
CCAATGGACCAGGTCCGATGCCGATGCGGATGATGTCTTACAAGAGGCCTTTATTCGATTCTGGAAAAATCAACGTCACCTTCCCGGAAATCCCAACGCCCTCGTCGTCACCTCCATCCGCCGCTCCGCCCTCGATTTATACCGCAGCACCGATCGTCGCTCCGTGCGTGAACAAACGGTGTTCGCTGATAGTGATACGATGACTTGGTTTGAGCCTGAAGCCGACCCGCGCCTTCAAGCCCTCACTGATTCACTGCCGCAACTTCCCGATGAGCAACGCGAGGTAGTTGTACTAAAAATATGGGGAGACCTCACTTTTGACGAAATCGGTGAACAATTATCCATTTCTCCAAACACCGCCGCCTCTCGGTGGCGCTATGCCATGGAGGCCCTTCGCAAACTTATCTCCGCCCGCACTTATGTCTGAAGATTACACAGAAATAGAATCAGCGCTCCGCTCGCTGCGTCCACGCTCCCCAGGTCCCTCTGTGGCTGCCGGAATCGCCCGCGGGTTAGATACTCCCTCGCGCCCAGCCGCTCCTAAGAAAAATATTATTCTTTGGATGTCTTCCGCCTTGGCTACTGCCGCCTGCCTCGTCGGAGTTTTTCTTTTCAGTCGTAACGAATCGAATTCTTTATCGCCCGAGTATCAACTGGTGAGTGCTGAGCAATCACCGGCCGCGGTGGATATCCTTTCGCCCGTTGAATTGTCCGACGGATCTTATGCCCGTCCAGTCCGCTTGCTTTGGAATAATACCACACATTGGGCTGATACTAAAAATAATACGCAGCTGATTGATTACCGTCCCGCCCAGCAATTAGCCCTCATTCCAGTCGAAACTTATTAAACAAATTATTTATCCCTCTCCGCTTATTTATTAACTATGAACTCTCTACGCCACATTCCATTGCACATGTTGATGCTCGCCGGCTTGGTTGGTCCACTGGTCGCTCAAGAAAATGAAAATGCACCGCAGACGCCTGCCGCCAAAGTAAAGCCTGCGGCTGCGACTGCGTATGCGGGTATTAGTCCTGCAGTAGTCACCGAACTCGCGCGACGTGGGGTGACCTCTAAAGACGTTCCTCCAGGTATCGGCGTCATGGTTGCTTTTGTGGATCCCAAAGGCCCTTCGATGGGTGTGTTGGCTGAGGATGATATTTTAGTCCGTCTGGATGATCAGGTCTTAGTGAACCCTGAACAATTCCGTGCGTTGATTGGTATGCACCAACCGGGTGATGTCGTAAAGATTGTCGCCGTGCGCGAAGACGAAGTTGTAAACGTTAATTTAAAACTAGGTTCACGTAATGCGCCCGTATCCGCTGCACCTAAAGCTAAGAAGTCGGTTGCACCGAAGGCCGATGTAAAACCTGCGGATGAACCTGCTCCTGCTCAGGCGCCTCAAGTGGTAGTACCACCCCGAATGGGAATCACGATTAACGGTCAGACCTTTGAGTTTAATCAGGATCCCATGCAGGGCTTTCCGCCTGAAATCGTTCAGCAATTCAATGAAATGCGTCGGCGTAGCATGGCTGTACCTCAAGCACCTCAACCACAACCAGAAGCTGCACCTGAAAAAGAATCAGCTCCTGTGCCCCAAGCACCTGCACTGCAGTCGAAATCAAAATCATTTTCCTTCAGCTTTGGTAATGGTGCCTCTGTTTCATCCAACAGTGTGGCGTCGGATCGCGATGGCACAGTAGCGATTGATGAGCGTGATGGTAAAAAGCATGCCGTGATTAAGGATGCTTCCGGCAAAGTTTTATTCGATGGCGATGTGACTACGGATGAAGCTCGCGCTAAAATGAATCCTAAGCTCCGTGACCGACTTAAGTTAGTGGAAACCAATTCATTTAAAATTCAAAGCGCACCCGTCGAAGAAACCAATTCTGACGAACCCGTCCTTCCTAAAAAGAAAAATAATCCTCGAGATGGGGCGTAACAGGTAGGGGCGCGACTGCGTCGCGTCCTTATATAACCAAAACAAAAAACCCACCGATTAAAGTGGGCTTTTTTTATTAGGCAGGGAAGCGACAACGTCGCGTTATACACTACCCCTTGTCACCGTGTCACCTTGCCCACGTGTCCCCTGAATTATTCTGGCGGTGGTCCGCCAGAAGGGGGTCCGCCCATGCTACCGCTAGGTGGTCCGCCAGCTCCACCTTTTTTCTTCTGACTCGTTCCGCCCGCTTGTCCGCCGAGATTTGAGTGGGGATCCATCTTCTGCTTACTGAATGTAGCATCTGGTGTGCCTTTAAATTTACGTGGGATAAAGGGATACTCTTCCGTCATGACATAATAATAAGTACCTTTAGGGAATTCAGGAGTGATACCCGTGCGTCCACCAAACTCATCGAGATCGCCCGATCCAGCGACGTATTCAAAGTCTAAACCAAACGAACCATCAGGCTTTCCGGATGGAGCATCCGTACCACCGGGGCGATTTTCTTTCTTCAACTGATAGCTGCTCTTTAATTGTTTGATGGGGCTCTTGTCGTCGTCCGCCTTAGTGTATCCATAAATAGCATACACAGGATAACCATCCGCCGCCCAACCGACTTGCGTCATTTTCTTTTCTCCGCCCGAGAGACGATTAAAGAGCAGGGTAGGAATGCCGTGATAGTGGTAAGCACCATTCGGCTGAACGTGTGCATGGCTTTCATCTAGGCCCAACCCGACTTTAATTTTAGGTGTCGTTCCCATCACCGTGTTGCTCATGAGCGCTTCGTAGTGCCAGGGATTGCTGCGGTCTCCGTCATTATAAACTTCGGCTGTACCTGGATCAAAGACTACGCCGTTGAGTGCCACGCCCCAAGCCGAACCCCCGCGACTAGCTTGTCCCGTCGCAGGTTTCGGATTAGCAGGAACCTCGAGATGATATTTTTGTTCTGAAATGGTGTTCGGATTTCCTTTAGCGGGATACTTGGCGACTTTGTGGTCAGGAATTCCGTTCGACTCAATGATGCGCTTGTCGCCTTTTACTGTGATGGTGACTTTATTTTGACCCGGTGCTTCGGAGTCGGACTTAATTAAGGTCGGTCCAGTGACCGCCGCCGCAGCAGCTATAAAGAGTACAGAGGTGGTAAGTATTTTCATACAATAATTAAAACCCTATAAAACGAGAGAGGTTGCGAGAATTTAATAGAATGTCCGAGGCTTGCTTTTCAATTTTGCCAACCTAGGTTTAGGGTATGGATACGACTATTTTGCTTTCTCGCAGTGTGGCCGCGCTCAACGGCCTCGCCACCGTGTTTTTAGTTCTCGGATACCTCGCCATCCGCCGCGGCGATCGCCAGACCCACGGTAAGTTTATGGGGGTGGCTTTTCTGACCTCCGCACTCTTTTTAGGCGTCTACCTCTATTCCAAATGGCACCTATGGTCTGCCTTAGGTCGCACCAATATCACCTACCGCCCCGATGTCGGCCTGACCTGGGACAAGCTAGTCTACTATATTATTTTAATCCCTCACATCATCTTAGCGATTGTGGTAACGCCTTTCGTTATCCGAGCCGTCTTACTGGCCCGAGCTGGAAGATTCGAAGACCACAAGCGTCTCACCCGTGTCGTTTTCCCAGTCTGGCTCTATGTCTCCATCACGGGCGTCATCGTCTGGGCCTTCATGGAATTTAGCGGGTCGCTGGCCGCCGCCACTTCCAAGTTGATTCCTTGATTTTCCCCTCGCTCCGTCGGCGAAATTAAGTTTGATACTGCTCATAGAAATTATGGACAGTTTCGATCAGCCCACTACCAATCCGCAGACGGAAAAATTATTTGTTTGGGCGAGCATACTTTTATTTATCGGCGTTTTAAGTTTCGTCTACTCCACTTATCAAAGCGAAGAAGATCGTCTCAAAGCTTTGCAAGGCAACGAAGAGCAAAAACAAAAAACTTACAGCACGATTGAACGTCAACGCGAACAAACCCAGCGCTACATCGAGCGCTATGATCGTGACCCAGAATTTGTACGTGACCAAGCCCGTGAACGTCTCGGCGTGGCCACAGAAGGTGAGATTGTGATACGTTTAGACCCGAATAGCGGTCTGGCTGCGCCTGCTCAGCCTAATTCCACAGGTAAGTCTGCACCTAAGTAAGTGTCCTTGCTTGATTTGCCGATAGGGTCGGACATTGATAGTACATCATGTCCGTAAGGAAAAAAAAGCAAGTGACCTGGGGAGGGCGGTTTAGCTCAGCCCCCGCCGAACTTATGTTAAGCTTCGGTGAGTCGGTATCTTTTGACCATCGGTTATGGGCGCAAGACATCCGGGGATCCAAAGCCCACGCCACGATGCTTTCGAAAGTCGGGATTTTAAAATCCTCTGAATGTAGTGCGATTATCAAGGGTCTCGATTCTATCGCGAAAGAAATTCAGTCCGGAAAATTTAAATGGAGTCGGGACTTAGAAGACGTGCACATGAATATCGAAAGTGCCTTAACGAAAAAAGTTCCGGCGGCTGCTAAACTTCACACCGCACGGTCCAGAAACGATCAAGTGGCTACCGACGTTAGACTCTGGATTAAAGATCAATGCGTTATTCTTGATTTAGCCTTTGTTAAACTGCTCAAAACTTTAGTGAAGTTGGCTGAGACTAATGCCGATGTCATCATTCCTGGTTACACGCACTTACAAAGAGCTCAGCCCGTTTCTGTTGCGCATCATCTTCTCGCTTACGTTGAAATGTTTAATCGGGACAGAGCACGGTTTCATCAGGTAGCCGACTCTGCTAATTGGTGTCCGCTCGGCTCCGGCGCTATCGCTGGTACCACTCTCCCCATCAAAAGAGAAATCACTGCGAAACTTTTAGGTTTTGTGGACTCCAAGGGAAAAGCACGGGTCACCAGAAATTCGATGGATGCAGTAGCGGATCGGGATATCGCTTCTGAATTCTGTTTCGCCGCTGCACTTTGTGGCGTTCACTTATCCAGACTCGCGGAAGACGCTATTCTTTGGTCGAGCGCAGAATTCGGATTCGCAAGACTGCCCGATGCATTTTCAACCGGCTCGTCCTTGATGCCACAAAAGCGGAATCCTGACTCCATGGAATTACTCAGAGGTAAATCCGCGCGGTTCCAGGCGTCACTCGTTCACTTACTGACTCTCACCAAAGGTCTGCCTCTTACATACAACAGAGACCTTCAAGACGATAAGCCGCCTTTATTTGATACCGCAGATCAACTGACGTTATCCTTGGCCGTTGCTGAAGCATCTTTAGCGGGCACGACATTTAACAAAGCCAAATGCTTAGCTGCAGCTTCAGATCCTGCACTGCTCGCCACCGATTTAGCTGACTGGTTGGTTAAAAAGGGAATGCCTTTCAGACACGCTCACCACGCGGTCGGCAGACTCGTCGCCCTCGCTGAAAAACTAAAGACTCCTTTGGATAAACTCAGCGACAAGGATGCGCAAACTGCGGACAAGGCTTTTACCAAAGGTTGGAACCAGGTCTTTAATTTAAAGAGAGCCTTCGCCGCGCGGGAAAACACCGGTATGCCCGGCCCCAAAGCGATTGCTCAACAAATTAAGAATTGGAAAAAGTCTGTCCGTTAAGGTTCGAACTGCGGACTGCTTAACTCGTTGTCCGTTTTAAGCAGGTTCCTACTCGGATCGAATTCCAGATTCAGGTCATTCGGCTTTCCATTGAAATAATGAGTCATGCCAACACTGCCTTCGCGATTAAGCGTGATAGGGCCTTGGATCTTTCCGTAGTGAGCTGAAATGACTTTGCCGTCTTTGTCTAACTGCACCCGACTGCGATAAAATATCCCCCGATAATTTTCCCAGTCAGCCCCATTAATCACTAAAGTCTTAGCATAATTACTTTCTGGCGCCTGATGAGGTAATTTAAGTTCCGAATAAGAAATAATTTCATCTACAACATGAAATCCAGCTGATGCATCGATGGCTTCGAGTTCGAGATAAGTCTGCGCTAAAGATTCTTTATCGCAGTGCAGTCGCATTTTTACATCCGCGACGATTCCTTTGCCCTTAGGTTGCACCCAATCACCCACTTTTAAATCATACTCATACCACTGATCGTTCTTGGGGAACTTTAAACCCTCCGACTGATTTCCGGTATGATGTCTGACGTAGAGAGCAGTCGGATTAATTCTTTGGGGTAATTTGATTAACTGTTTTAAGTCTTGGCTACCTGAGATGTCGTAAAGTCGCGCTTGGTAGTGTCCCGATTTATTTACCTCCACATATAAACTCTCGAGTGTGTTGGCAGTAGCCTTGAAAACTCCATCCGGATTGGTCTGTCCATTCACGACCTCGACCTTGCCCGAATCGGCTTTATTGAACTGAACAATACACTGTGCAGCGGGTAGGGGATTCCCGGTTTGATCGGCGACCAGTAACTCCACGCGAATCTCCTTCGCTGATAATAAATTCATCCCCATTAAAATGTAGGCGAGAGTTCTCATTTTAGAAGTCCTTGGCTGACCATCATTTGGAAGGTTGGATAAATAATCGGCAAGGCGACATTTTTAATATCACTGTGGAGCCAACGTAGCTTTTGTGAAGGTTTTTCATGTCCCGCCGTCGGCCACTGTGTGGTACTTCTTCCGAGGAGCTCTAAATCATAGTTGAACTTAACTTGATCGTTTAAACTCATGACCCCCGTGGCATAAGTCATGGCCGGTATTCCCCGGGCCAATAAATCATAAATAACCTTAGGTTCAGAGGCCTTTAATGACCCAACATTTTTCTGAGTGCTTAGAATTTCCCGCTCCGAGAAATAATCAAAGAAGGGTTTAGCAATTAAACGTGAACTGGAAATCGTTCGTGCCTGGCTCGGCGTGTACTTAACTTTAGAGCCTTCGGTCGCATCGGCCCATAGCCACCAGTCATCGTTGAAAGCCCAGCCTGCCTGACGTCGATCCATGAAGACGCTGGCCAGTGAACTGTACCATGAAAGGCCTTTAATTAATTCTTGGTATTTCCAGGCATTGTCGGAAAAGTTAAATCCTTGGTTAAAGACTAATTTTACTATGGAAGCTTCGGTAACGCTATTGGCTTTCGCAATAACTTCATCACCTCCCGAGTAGAAGTTCGATACGATTTTCTGAGACTTATTAAATTGATTGCGCCAAGTTAACTTCGAGCGTGCATCACTTACTGGAAATAATTCGTTCCAGTAACTGGCATAGAGATTAGCGTCATATTTTCTCCAATTTAATTCCGTCATATTTTGTCTCTGGGTTATTGTGCTACAATTACTTGAATACGCTTCAGCGGGTATAGCGGCATTGATTGCGAGGTAGGATTGCACACCTAGATTGCCTCTTTGAATGGCGTTGCCGACAACGGCATTACCTAGACTGTGACCGGCCAAAGTGATGGGTCCGTCGACGAAACTCAGCAGTTTCTTAGCTAATGCATCTCCCGTTTGAAAGGCGCGGAAGACGGCTTCGTGGTAGTCGGGTGCGGTATCTCCACGCCAAGTTACGCCAATGAATCGAGCCTGACTGCCTAAAACGTAAAACCTCTTAAACATTTCATTATTCCATCCTCTAGCTTCTTGAGCGTTTACATGAAAGCCATGAACAAAAACAAAGTATTTTTTGCTATTCTGACTATCGGGCCAGCCACTGGGAATTTCAATTTCAGTGGCCCGACCATAGTTACTAGGATTATCGGAAATCTTTTTGCCATCATAGGTAGTCACGACATCGCGTAAATTGACATGCCGATACATGCGCTCAACGTCATCCAGATGTAAGGGTAGTGATACCTCTAGGCATTTTTTCCCGGCTTTTTCTATCTTGAAGACTAAAGGTGCCCGCGTTTCTTTTCGCCCTTCAACCATAATAATTACTTCACCGTTATTGATCATTCTTAAGATTTGTGACTCCGATAACTCTATGGATGAATTGATGGGGTGTACTTCGGCTTGCGACCACGGTTGATTAAAGGTGTCGCCGTAAACATCGGAATTTACCTTTTGATTAAAACTTCCCGCATTACTCGCATTAAGCCCTGTAAAAACGATATTCACCGCGCCGTCGGCTTGACTTAAAATATACCGCGTCTGTCCATCGGGCGGATAAGCTTTAATGGCTTCAGAAAAATTGAGACTTACAGGAAAGAAGTCGATGAGGTCTCGTAGTGAATTAATCTTCTGATCATTAAAATCAGCTTCGCTTGCAAGGGTAGTGCTCCAGTCATTTCCGCTAAATTCCGTACTGTCAGTGTCATTATTAATCCAAAAATAGAAGGGTACATTGCCGCGCGGACCTTCTCCGGCCGCAATTTTTCCATCTCGATTTAAATCTACATTAAAGCCGGCCCGCAGTAGATAAATATCATCAATAAAAATAGGCGAAGCCTCTCCATTGTTGGGTGAGATTGATAGCCATAAGTGTTGCCCAGCATCAGCACTATTAATTCTAAATTCAGTAGAAATTTCTTCCCACTGCTCAGTATCGTTCGGCTGAAAATTATCTAGATAAATAATTTTACCGGTCGTACTCGCGATTCTTACTTGGTAATTTTTAGTCGCTGAATTATTAGCCGGCCGCCGGTGTTTCCATTTTAAAATATAACTACCGCCTTTTAAATTTTTCATGGGCTGCTTAATGCCATTTCCGACCGATAGAAATTGGTTATTATCTAACTGCCACACTTGTAGGCTGGTGCCGCGACTTGGCTCCCATCCATCGAGCGAAGGCAGGTCGGTCCATTGCGCGATCTGATTTCCGAACTGGGCTTGGTTGGCCTGTTTAAATTTAGAGGCTAAGGTGATTTTGCTATTAATCACCCAATTCTTAGCCGCTTTAAGTTGCCGAGAAAGTGCGGGTGGTGGTGCGGGCCGACTAGTTTGCAGGGACCTAGTTACACTAGAAGGTGTGCCCGTGGTATTCTCCCGTTCATCAAAATCACTAATACCGTCGTCATCGCTATCAGCCTTGTTGGGATTGGTTCCGGCGTTAATTTCATCTGCCAAACTAAGGCCGTCATGATCAGTGTCACTGAGTCCATCCTTTTTATCTAGTGGATTTAACCCCAGAGAGATTTCAACCGCATCGCTAATGCGATCGCCGTCTTTATCTCGAAGTAAGTTTTCACTCAAGCTGGCTGCAGTAAGGTGAGAGTGGCAAATAAAAGACAACGACAGGCAGAATAGGGCAAGGAATGTTTTTTTCATTCCTCCTAGGTTATTAAAATTAAAACTAAAACAATATCGAGACGATGGGCTTCATCGCCTGAATATTTTACTAGGTCCGACCTTGGTACTTAATTTACTTCGAGAGTCAGGACGGCGGCGCTGCAGGCGGGGAGGGCGACTTCGAATCGTCCGGCGCTGCCTTTGATATCTTCACGTTTCTCAAGTTTCCAGGTGCCATCTTTATTAACGGTACCTTCGCCGTAACTCACAGCCATTTGTTCAGTAGGTGAGCTTGCACTGAGACGAGTGACTGTTCCGTGCGTTCTCTTTGAATCCGTTAACACTACGGCCTTGGTGGCTTTGTCTAATTCTTTATTGATGACGATCACACGGAGTTTTCCGTCGGTACCAAGCGTGGCGTGACTGACCACATTACCGGTCGATTTGGTATCCGCTTCGATTAATTTTCCGTTTCCGGCATCTTTAAATAATAACAAAGAGTAGTAGAGAGGACGTACCGCATAGGTCTTCTTATCCTTGTCGTAACTAATCGCAGTATAGCCGTGCTGACCGAAGATAGTGTGAAGGTTCACGCCCGTGGCTCCGTGTTCGGCAACATCAAAGAGGAAGTCCGAACCCCATACTGCAGCCGCGAATACATCACTCACGCCATCGGTACCGCCCATCGATGCAGAATTGCACTCAGCCAAGCGCCAAGGCACGCCCGCTTTTTTAGCCGCCGCAAAATGTTTATCGGCCATCGCGATTGTTTTCTTTTTAGATCCATCACTGAGTAGGCTTTCACAGGTTGGCGCCGGTACGCTAATAGCCGAAGTAGGGTAGAAGTGTGAAGTGGATAAAAATAATTTATTCTTAAAATCAGTCACACAGGGCTCAAAGAATTTAAAGCCACCGCTCGTGGTTGCGGGTCCAATTAAATTAATCCCCGGATTTTGTTTCAGGATAACGGCCTGAGCTTTTTCTAATTCAGATTTGTATTGTGGGTAGGCATAACCCTTTTCACGTAATTTTTTGGTATCCTTGTCGTAGTGATCTGGCTCATTACCAATTTCAAAACCCATGATGGACTTTCCACTAATTTTGACCGCATAGCTGATTTCATCAGAGAAAATTTCAGGTGTATTGCTCGCGAGGTTGACCGCATGAATAACTTTCCAATCAACACTCTTTATAAAAGCATAAAACTTATCCATGTCGCTCGTCGTCGCGACGAAAATTCCTTTAGCCGGTTTTTCTTTGGGCGTTTCACGCGACCATTGGGTGAGCTCTACTTTATTACCGCCGAATCTTAAAACTCCAGACCCCAGGTTTTTATGAAGGTTAACTAAAACTAGATTATCTGGACGAAAGTGATTTTCGGTAACGGCAGACTTTTCGTAACTCAGCCCAATAAAATTCGCAGGAATAGTTCCAATAGTTTTCTCACTTAAAACCGACACGGTTGTGGTCGTAGAATCAGCTGCCCAGGCGGATACGCCTGAGAGTGAGAGAGCGAGAAGGGCTGAATAGAGTTTCATCTTAGATTAAGACCTCAAACTAGGCTATAAGTTGCAGAGGGACAGGAAATAATTGTAGATTAAATTGCTAATGAGGGGCAAAATGTGAGATTAGAATCTATTCATGATCACTAGATTTTTACTAAGCCTGTGCTGGGTAAGTCTTACTTGGGCTGCAGCCGATCCACCCAACGCTAAGGATTTCGATTCTTGGCAGAAAAACCGTATGGAACTTCAGTCTCAATTCGCAGTTTTGCAGGCAAAACTTACCAAAGACTCGACTAAAATAGTCGATGAAGATCAGCGCGAGGCTCTCGCCTTTTTCACCTCACTCTCACAATTCAAAAAAGATTTTTCTGCCTCGGAGGAGAAACGATTCACTTATTGGAATAATGAAGCGCTTTGGTCAGCCAAAAATTGGGCCAAAGGTGAGTGCATCAAGCAAACTGCCGATAAATTGAGAACAATTTTGGATGACATCAACGCCACCAAACTTTCCGCGGCTCCGCCTTTTTCGAAACCCGATATTAATTCAGCTCAGAAACTTCTCAATGCAGTCCGTAATGCGATAGACTTAGATAAAGAGTTGCAGACTAAGGCCAAGGTACTGGTAAAATAATTTATTCGGGTTCCGATGTTTGCACCAAGAGTTTTAACAGACTCGCAGGTGTAGGATTCGCTTGCGCGGCCGCTTGCAGTCCGGCGGGTATTAACGACATCGCCTTCTGTTTTAATTCGTCCAATCGATCCTGAACCCGGGTTAAAATACTTTCGGTATCATTCTGGTCCACCCACACATCGTATAGTTTAATATTCTTATTGTCTTCGGTGGTGTCTTCTTCGCCGATTTCATAGCCACAGTCTTCGAGTTCATCCCATAAAATGGCATCGGTATCAAAGGAGTCTTCCAGGTCGTACGTACGAATCCCCGTGAGCCATTCATCCAGAGATTTAAAAGCCGCCTGATGTGATTCAATGATTTCAGTGAACGTGAAATCAATGCCGACCGCGACGAGCCTTTGTCCATCGACGACATCGCCTAATTTAATTCCATCGGATGGAGAATCATCGTTCATCACTTTAAAATGATACGGAATTGGAGATTAAGCGATACCGATTAAGGGCGTTCTGCGGCGGCCTGACCCGCCAGCCAACCGGTCGTCCACGCATTCTGAAAGTTAAAACCGCCCGTGACGCCATCGATATCCAAAACTTCCCCGGCAAAGAAGAGTCCGGGTTGCTTACGACTTTCCATAGTTTTGAAATTAATCTCCGAAAGCTTCACCCCGCCGCAGGTAACGAACTCATCCTTAAACATACTTTTACCTGTCACCTTGAACTCCGCATGGGTGAGTTGTTTGTATAATTTATCTAATTGTTGATTGTTAATATGAGCCCAGGGCGTGGTCGGATTAATCTCTGCGGCAAGTAAGAGCCTCTCCCAGAGTCTTTGTGGAATAGGCAACGGACTAAAGGTCGCAATTTGTTTCCGGGCCTCCGCGATGCGAATATCATTCAACTTCTTACTGAGGGTAGTTTGGTTGAATTCCGGAACCCAATTAATCTCGATGGTGAAATTGTAATTAGGTTCTGCAAATTCTCGCGCCCCCCAGGCCGAGAGTTTTAAAATCGCCGGTCCACTCATCCCCCAATGTGTGAGGAGTAGTGGTCCTTCAGTAGTGAGTTTCGTGCCAATGGCCTTAACCTTAACTTTTTCTACCGAAAGTCCGGCGAGATCCACTAAGCGACTGTCTTGAATATGAAAGGTGAAGAGTGAGGGGACGGGTGGAATAATGGTGTGACCAAAACTTTCAGCGATGGCTAATCCGCCCGATGATTTATTTCCGCCCGTGGCGATAATCACTTTGTCGAACAACTCCAGCTCGCCCGAATTTAATTCTACTTCAAATTTCTCATTAATATACTGAATGGTTTTAACGCCGCGTTGGACTAAGATTTTTACCTGATTTTTCTCAGCCGCATCCATTAGCGCATTAACAATAGATTCGGAGTTATCCGAAGTGGGAAACATCCGTCCGTCTTCTTCGGTCTTAGTTTCTACACCGCGAGTATTAAACCATGCCAAGGTATCGCGCGGTTGAAAGCGATGAAAGGCACCTAAAAGTTCGCGACCCCCACGAGGATAGTTTTTTACTAATTGCTCGGGTTCAAAACAGGCATGCGTCACGTTGCATCGTCCACCTCCAGAAATCTTTACTTTCGATAATAGATGCGGAGTGGCTTCGTAGAGAAATACTTGAGCGTTAGAGTTCTCGGCACTGGTAATCGCCGCAAAGAAGCCAGCTGCACCTCCACCAATAACTAAAATGCGCTGTGGGGTGGACATTACTGATCACTAAATCCGTGTTGAGCCAACATGCGTTCCGTTGCCTCACTGAGCTTCGGGCGCATGAGGGAAGGTGTGTTCTTAAAAGCCTCAACCGTGCAACTTAAGTACCCTAGCTTTCGTTCAAGTGGGTAATCACGCTTTTGTGACTCAAGCCAGAGTTGTAGCGTTGCCATCGCCTTAAACCAGTCAGTCCACTCGCAATCACCTTGGTCTATCGACGCAATAGATGTGATCGGATTACACGATTCTCCGAAGAAACGTTTTACGGCCTGAGCATGAGTTGCGCCCAAACTTTTCAAAATAGTCTGCAACTCTGATTCGTTCATTAAGTTTTATATCCTAAAACTGGTGCTAACCATTTTTCAGCTTCGGCTACTGACCAGCCTTTCCTCTTTGCGTAATCTTCCACTTGGTCGCGACCGAGCGAATCGACGTCGAAGTAAATAGCCTGTGGGTTGCCGAAATAAATACCGGAAACTGAGGCCGCAGGATTCATCGCAAAGGTTTCCGTTAGGGTGCAATCAATACGGTCTGCTTCGAGTAATCTCCAGATTTCACCTTTCTCAGTGTGTTCAGGACAGGCGGGATATCCTGCAGCAGGACGACGCCCTGCATATTTTTCGTCTACTAATTCTTCGACCGTTAAACTTTCATTGGGCGCATAGCCCCAGAGATTCTTGCGCACTTCACAGTGCAGCCACTCGGCACAACCTTCGGCCAGTCGATCAGCGATAGCTTGAATGAGAATATGGCGATAGGGGTCTTTCTCTTTGAAAGTTGCCGCATAGTCTTCGATTTCTTGACCGGCGGATACCGCAAACGCACCGATATGATCTCCTGGTTCAGCCGACACGAAATCAGCCAAGGATCGACAGGTTTTCACCTGTGCGCGTTTTCTTTGGTCTCTAAGAAAATGAAATTTACCAATTTCTTTTTTCTGTGATTCGTTTTCATACACAGCGACGTCATCGCCCACTCTGCGAGCAGGCCAGATTCCAGCGACGCCTCGAAGATGAAAACGATTTTCCTTAATTAATAAATCGAGTTCTCGGCGGGCATCATCAAATAACTTACGCGCTTCGGTGCCGTATTTTTCTGAATTAAATATTTTAGGGAAGGTGCCCTTTAAACTCCAGGTCACAAAGAAGGGTGTCCAATCAATCATCTCTGCGACGGACGCTGCATCAATCCGCTCAAGCAGAGTTACACCAGGTTTTTTCGGCGCTGGTTGTAGGGGCGCATTAAGTTCGAGACCTTTTTGTCGGGCTTCAGCCAAGGGAATAACTTCCGTAGGTTGATTTTTCTCATACGCCTCGCGCTTGCTTAGTTGGCTCTCCTTGAGTGATTCAATGAACGCAGTTTTTTTCTGCGGATTAAGTAAGTCGCTACAGACACTAGTCACTAAGGAGGCATCGCTGACGTGTACCACGGGTCCGTCATAATGTTGGGCGAGTTTAATAGCCGTGTGATCTTCGGAGGTAGTTGCGCCACCGATTAATAAAGGTGTGGTGAATCCGGATCGTTTTAATTCCTTCGCCACAGCCGCCATTTCATCCAGCGATGGAGTAATGAGTCCCGAGAGACCAATAAAGTCTGGGTTTAGTCTACGTGCTTCCTCGATGATTTTTTCGCAAGGAGTCATCACTCCTAAATCGGTTACCGCGTAGTTATTACAGGCTAATACCACGCCCACGATATTTTTACCAATATCGTGTACGTCGCCGCGTACAGTCGCGATGAGGAACTTGCCTTGTTGTGAACCTTCGGATTTTTCCGCTGCCATGAAGGGTTCTAAATGACGCACCGCGGTTTTCATCACACGTGCAGATTTTACAACCTGTGGTAAAAACATTTTACCTTCACCGAAAAGTTTTCCAACCACGCGCATGCCGTCCATCAGTGGTCCTTCAATGACGAGTAAGGGACGACCGAGTTTTTGGCGGGCCTCTTCGGTGTCAGCGACAATGAAATCTTCGACGCCCTTAACGAGTGCATGCTCAATTCGCTTTTCAATGGAGAGGTTTCGCCATTCGTTCTTCTTGGAATTATCGACTTCGGTTTTCGATCCCGAGAAAGAGGGTGCCGCCTCTGTGAGTTTCTCGGTGGCTGGTGTGTTTCGATTTAAAATAACATCTTCGACGAGCTCTTTAAGTTTAGGATCAATATCCGTGTAAACTTCCAGCATGCCCGCATTCACAATAGCCATATCTAAACCTGCCGCGATGGCGTGATAGAGGAAGGCTGAGTGCATCGCTTCGCGGACGGGATTATTTCCACGATAAGAGAATGAGACGTTAGATAGTCCGCCCGAAGTTCTTACGCCTGGACAAACTTTCTTAATTTCACGCACCGCATTAATGAAATCGAGGGCATAACTGTCGTGCTCCTTCATGCCTGTAGCGACGGTCAGAATATTCGCATCGAAAATAATGTCCTGAGGATCAACGCCTGCTTTCTCAGTCAGAATTTTATAAGCGCGCTGACAAATTCTCACTTTGTCTTCAAACGTGGCGGCCTGACCTTTTTCATCAAAGGCCATAACGACCATGGCCGCACCGTAGCGTTTACAGAGTTTTGCTTGGCGGATGAAAGCCTCTTCGCCTTCTTTTAATGAAATGGAGTTAACTACGGCTTTGCCTTGTACGCACTGTAGACCGGCTTCGAGAATTTCCCATTTCGATGAGTCAATCATCACGGGCACCCGGGCAATATCAGGCTCAGTCGCGATCAAATTAAGAAACTTAACCATCGCCGCTTTACCATCGAGCAGGCCGGCATCGAAATTAATATCAATAATACCGGCGCCCGCTTCGACTTGTTGTTTCGCTACGGTAACGGCGGCACGGTAGTCATTATCTTCAATCAGTTTTTTGAATTTAGGCGATCCGGCTACATTCGTGCGTTCGCCGATGTTGACGAAAGATTGAGCGCCACCGACGACATTAAGTGCTTCTAATCCAGATAGTCGTAATGCGGGCGAGCTAACAGGTGCTACGCGTGGAGGGTATTTTTCAACGCGACGTTTAATCGCAGCGATGTGTGCAGGCGTTGTTCCGCAACAACCGCCGACAATGTTAACGAGTCCATCGCGAGCAAAAGTTTCTAAGATAGCAGCGGTGTCTTCGGGGCCTTCAGGAAATCCGGTAGGTGAGAGAGGATTGGGCAATCCAGCGTTAGGATAACAAGAGACGTAAATTTCCGACTTTCGAGAAAGCTCGTCGATGTGTGGACGCATCTGCTCTCCGCCGAGCGCACAATTCATACCGATACTGATAGGATGAGCGTGACGAACTGAATTCCAAAATCCTTCTGTAGTTTGACCCGTTAAGGTACGTCCCGATGCATCGGTAATCGTACCGGAAATCATGAGTGGCAGGCGATACCCACGTGCTTCGAACGCTTCATCGATGGCAAAGAGTGCTGCCTTTAAAACCAGCGTATCAAAAACAGTTTCACAAAGTAAAAGATCAGCTCCTGCATCGATTAAAGCATCTACCTGTTCGCGATAAGCATCTTTTAATTCAACAAAAGTGATATCGCGTTTACCTGGGTCGTTCACATCACGTGACATCGACAGCGTTTTATTGGTCGGACCGATCGCACCGGCAACGAAACACAGGCGACCAGGCGACTTCGCTTTAATTTCCTCGCACGCCTGCTTAGCGATTTTTACCGCTGCGGTATTTAAATCACGAACCAGGTGGCCCATCTTATAATCTTCCATCGCGATGGAAGTACCATTGAAACTATTGGTTTCTAAAATATCGGCACCCGCTTCGAGGTAGTCGCGGTGAATCTTTAAAATAGCCTCAGGTTTGGTTAAAACGAGAAGATCATTATTACCTTTCAGTTCACCGGGGTGATTAGCAAAAAGTTTTCCGCGATAATCCTCTTCGGTGAGTTTTAATTGTTGAATCATTGTCCCCATCGCACCGTCTAAAAAGACAATACGTTGACGCAGCAGTCCTACCAGGCTTTCGCCGGTTTTGGTATAGGGTAGGAGCTTAAATGACATTGGTTTTACCGTGAGATTATCTAGGCGAGGGTCAAGGCACAGACGGTAAGTCTTGTGTCATGCTGGTAAATCGGGCTTCTTGCACTTCGGCAAATCTTGAGAACGGTATAAAACAATCCGTTTTCCTTCAAATTTCTCGTCGTTCCAGAGTAGGGGACGGAGTTCAAAACTGAAGAAGGGGTTCATGCCTGAGTTCGCTTTTTCCACCGCTGGGTCGCCCCCTTGCCAATAGAGAATGCCATTAGGCAAAGAATGTTTCACACCGTGAATAATGAGCTGTTTGGTTTGATGAACGAAAGTGCGAAGATCCGCCACAGCCCGACCTGTAATGAAGTCGTGATCATGACTGAGTGTTTCGGCGCGAGCTACAATCGGCTGAACATTTTTGAGATTCAGACGTTTAACAATATCCTCCACC
>Ga0304728_1001364_pt1 | contig 17409 bp, 18 predicted proteins | sample C_130625_MF_Meta_FD_190476 | JGI IMG/M metagenome (GOLD analysis project Ga0304728, IMG submission 190476) | Freshwater microbial communities from Lake Croche, Canada to study carbon cycling - C_130625_MF_MetaG (v2) (version 2) | ecosystem: Environmental > Aquatic > Freshwater > Lake | place... | reverse complement strand
GAGCAGCTGTCCAGGCCGCAAGAGCGGCTAATATGCCAAAAGATAATATTGAACGAGCTATAAAAAAGTCACAAGGCAACATTGATAATACTTATGAATTTTCAAGATACGAAGGATTTGGTCCTGGCAGAACAGGTGTTATCATAGAAGTTTTAACAGATAATAAAAATCGTTCTGTCTCTAATATCAGAACAATTTTTCAAAAATTTGGAGGAGCTCTGGGTGAAACGGGATCAGCTAGTTATCAATTTGAACAGATAGGGCAAATCAAGATAAAGAAAGAATTGATGAATTCAAATGATGCTTTAGAACTAGCGATTAATGCAGGAGCAGATGATTGTATCACAACTGATCTTTATCACGAGATTAATTGCAAAAAAGAAAATTTTAATTCTGTAAGAGAAGGAATTGAAAAAAAAATTAAAGATTTAAGTTTTGCAGGATTAATATGGAATCCGCTTAGCAAAGTTAACTTAGACAAAGAGACTTTTAGCAAGGTTGTCAATTTTTTAGAACAGATAGAAGATGATGATGATGTGCAAAATGTTTATACTAATTTTGAAGTTGATGAAAAAATACTAGAAGGAGTGAATTAAAAATTTGTTAGTATTTTCTATTGATCCTGGAGTTAGCGGCGCAATATGCATTTTTAAAAATAAAGAAATTTTAGAAATTTATGATGTTCCCACAATGGTGGATGGCAAAAAGAATAAAAGACAAATTAATTCAGCTCAGGTTACTCATATCTTTAAAAGTTTTTTGCATGAAAGCGAAAAAGTTTCAGTTATTGTTGAGCAAGTAAATGCAATGCCTGGTCAAGGAGTTACCAGTATGTTTAATTTTGGTCAGTCATTTGGAATTATTAAAGGAATATGCGCAGCATTAAGTTTTCCGATATATTTTGTAAGACCAGCAAAATGGAAAAAACATTTTAATTTGATCGGTTCAGTTAAAGATGCAAGCAGAACAAAAGTAATAGAAATTTATCCAACTATATCTCCAAAATTAGCTAGAAAAAAAGATTCTAATAAAGCGGACGCGATCTTAATTGGAAAATATTTTATAGATAATTATAAAAACGACAGTTTTCATGGCTAGTTTATTAAAAAAATTTACTTATCAAACCAAAGTCTACTACGAAGATACAGACGCTGGAGGAATAGTTTATTACGCCAATTATTTAAAATATTTTGAAAGAGCGAGAACTGAATTAATTTATTCTCTTGGTTATAATCATAAAGAATTAAATGAAAGATTTAATGTTAATATTGTAGTTCATAAATTTAACATTACTTATAAAAAATCTTTTAAGTTTGAGGACAAAGTAACGATAGAGAGCTTTGTTAGTAAAGTATCAAATTTAAGGATTGAAATGATACAAAATGCTTTAAGGGACAAAGAAGTTGTGGCTGAAGCGGTTGTGGAGCTAGTTACTATAGACAGTGCTGGAAAACCTAAAATAATACCTGAGGATTTAAAGGAAAAACTCAACTCCTGCATCTAATAAAAGCTATAGATCTTTACAGCGAAGACAAATAAACGACAAGTTCTAAAGATAAAAATTTTATTAGTAAAAAATTTTATGAGTTTTGAAAGTACTTTTTCGTTTATTTCGTTATTTTTAAAAGCAGATTTTATCATTAAATTTGTAATTATAATTTTAATAGCATCCTCAATTTATTCATGGTCAATTATTATTGAGAAATATAAATTATTTAAAAAAATTAATTTATCATCCTCAATATTTGAAGAGCAGTTTTGGTCTTCAAAGTCAGCTGACAGTCTTTATAAAAAGTTAGATGGTTACAATGAAGATCCAATGGCTAATGTATTTAAAGCAGGCATGGATTTTATGATTAAAAATAAATCTAGATCTGCATTGTCTCAAGAAAGAATAGTTCAATCTTTGAATGGTGCGGTAGATAAAGAAATAGAAAACATAGAATCAAAACTTACTTTTTTAGCAACCGTAGGATCAACAACTCCATTTATCGGCTTGTTTGGAACCGTTTGGGGTATCATGCATTCGTTTCAAGCGATTGCTGTTTCGAAAAACACTAATCTTGCAATTGTAGCCCCAGGTATTGCTGAAGCCCTTTTTACAACAGCATTAGGTTTGCTAGCGGCTATCCCAGCAGTTATTGCTTATAATAAATTTATTAGCGACTCTAGAAAATATTCAACACGTTTAGAAAATTTTAGCCAATCTTTTATTTCTATTACATAAATGGCTTTTAAAACTCAGAACAACAGGTCTCGAAAGCGAGAGCCTATGAGTGAGATTAACGTAACTCCATTTGTTGACGTTATGTTAGTGTTGTTAATTATTTTTATGATTACAGCGCCAATGTTAACAGCAGGTGTCGCAGTTAATTTACCTGACAGTTCTGCAAATTCCTTGCCAGATGACAAGGAGCCACTCACAATTACTATTAATGCAAAAGGAGAAACGTTTATTCAGGATACAAAAGTAGAAACAGGTCAGCTAGTTACTAAAATTTTAGCAATGTCCAAGAATAGAACTGATACAAGAATTTACGTTAGAGGAGATAAATCAATAGACTACGGAAAAGTAATGGAGGTAATGGGAATGCTTTCAAAAGGTGGATTTACAAAAGTTGCTTTGCTTTCTGGGACATCGGCCTCTAAAAGTAAAAAATAATGTTATGCAAAAGAGTCTTAGAACTTCTTTTATAGCTCATTTTATTATTATTCTTATCTCAAGTTTAAGCTTGCCTTTTTTAATGGGAAAAGTTCAGGCCCCATTAGTTATCTCTGTTGACCTTGTTCAAATTGGAGATAAAACAAATATTCCTTACGCACCCAAAGTTTCTGATGGTGAAAAAACAGATAAAAAAATAAAAGAAAGAGTAGTTACTGAACAAGCTCCTCCTAAAATTGTTCCAAAAGAAAAACCCGATGCCGTCCCTATGCCAGATAATATAAAACAAATTAAAGAACTATTAGAGAAAAGACAGAATCCAGTAAAAGTTGAAGACTTGACAAAGCAGACCTCAGAGTTTGAGAAAAAAGAAATCTTTGATCCTAATAAAATTTCAGCGCTCATAGATAAATCTAAAAAAGATACTGCAGAAGCTAATAATAAGACAAGCGCAGAAGCTACACAGAGTCAGCAAAAAAATGTTATTACATCAAAACTAACAATTACGCAGGAAGATGCAATTAAAGCTCAAATATTTAAATGCTGGAATATTCCAATAGGACTTCCTTATAATGAGAATTTAACAGTTAGAATAAAGATTAAACTTAATCCTGATGGATCACTTATTAGTAGTGAGATATTAGATCAGGGGAGCAGGAGCGCTAAATCTGGACAAAATTCTTATAAAGTATTAGCAGAGAGTGCATTGAGGGCAGTTAAACTGTGCAATCCTCTTAAAGTTCCTTCAACAGGCTATGAAAAGTGGAAAGAAATGCAATTAAACTTTGACGCTAAAGAAATGTTAAAAGGTTAATATGAAATATAAAATTTTTAAAATTCTTATACTATGTTTATTTATAACAAATAAGTCTTTTGCAGTTGTTTCTGTAGATATTACAAGAGGCAATTTAGATCCTTTACCTATAGCAATTTCAGATTTTTATTTAGATTCAAAACTCAGTGATAATATAAAAAAATTGCAACTTGAAAGTAAGATCTCTGAACTTATCAAAAACAACCTTTCAAAATCAGGATTATTTTTTTCATTAGAAAAAAAATCTTTTATTCAATTACCAGAAGTCGCTCATAATAAACCAAGATTTGAAGACTGGGCTTTTATAAAAGCACAAGTTCTTGTAACTGGAAAAATTTCTTTAGAAAAAGAAGGAGGCAGACTTAGAGTTGAGTTTAAATTATGGGATGTTGTTTCTGCAACAGAATTATCGGCTTTAGCTTTTTATACTGCACCTGAGAATTGGAGAAGAATATCTCATATGATCTCAGATAAAATTTATGAGAGATTAACAGGTGAAAAGGGTTATTTCGATTCTAGAATAATTTATGTTTCTGAAACAGGTCCAAAAGTAGATAGAAAAAAAAGATTAGCAGTAATGGATCAAGATGGCTATGGAGTAAAATATTTAACACTGGGTAATGAATTAGTTTTAACTCCAAGATTTAGTCCAACAAATCAGCATGTAACTTACATGTCTTATTTTAAAAATTTACCTAGAGTTTATTTGCTTAATATCGAAACAGGATTACAGGATTTAGTTGGAGATTTTCCTGGCATGACATTTGCTCCGCGTTTTTCACCTGATGGAAAAAAAATAATTATGAGTTTTGCGCAAGAAGGCAATTCTGATATTTATACTATGGATATAAAGACAAGAGTTGTTGAAAGATTAACAGATCATCCCTCAATTGATACGTCCCCTTCTTATTCACCTGAAGGATCTTATATCTGCTTTAACTCTGATCGAAGTGGAACTCAGCAAATTTACACAATGAGAAGTGACGGAACAAATGTCAAAAGGATATCTTTTGGCGAAGGGCTTTACGGAACTCCAGTCTGGTCCCCAAGAGGCGATTTAATTGCATTTACTAAGCTTTATAAAAATAAATTTTATATTGGAGTTATGAGATCAGACGGATCAGGAGAAAGATTGTTAACTGAAAATTTTTATCAGGAAGCGCCTTCATGGTCTCCTAATGGCAGAGTCCTTATTTTTTATAGAGAAACTCCATCAGACAATAGCGGAAGAGGTGCGAGCGCTAAATTATGGTCTATAGATTTAACAGGCTATAATGAGCGATTAATCCAAACCCCAACAGATGCTTCAGATCCATCTTGGTCAGGTCTATTATCATCTAAGTAATAAAAAATTAAATTACTGGTTGCATTATTTCTTGTATTGAAATACTTAACTATTTTACAAACTTAACAAATAAATAAGGAATAATAATGTTTTTTAATAATTTAAGTAAAGTTGCCTTAGTGTTGGTTGCGACTTTATTCTTAGGTGCTTGCGCAACGCAACAAGTAGCTACAAAAGGCGACGATGCTTACACAGGAACAGAAACAGTTAAATTCTTAGCGGACGGTGTTCCAGATAGAGTTTTCTTTTCAACAAATAAATCAGAATTAACATCAGCTGCAACAACAACTCTTGCAAAACAAGCTGCATATTTAAAAGCAAATCCAACTTTAAATGTAGTTCTTGAAGGTCATGCAGATGAAAGAGGAACAAGAGAATATAACTTGGCCCTTGGTCAAAAAAGAGCAATTGCTGCAAAAGATTTTTTAGTTAGCAACGGTGTTGCTGCTAATAGAATTAAAGTTATTAGCTACGGTAAAGAAAAACCTGTTAACCCGGCTTCAAACGTTTTAGCTTGGTCACAGAACCGAAGAGCAGTAACAGTTAAAACTAATTAATATCAATAATTACTAAAAGACCCTAATGAGAATTTCATTAGGGTCTTTTTTTTGCCATTTTAATTAAATAAAATAAGAGAATATGTTTTTTAAAAAAAGATTTTTATTACAAATTTTAATCATCCTTTTCTTTGCAAATATTTCTTTTGCTCAACAAGAAAAGATGAGTGAGTTATTGGATAAATTAGAAAAGATTCAAAAAGATATTCAAACTTTAGAAAAAGCCGTTTATAGCAAAAATTCTGCATTACCAGCATCTGATAATGCCGTTGTGAACGAAGCATTAACTCGACAATTAGCTAAAATTTCAGAATTAGAAAAACAAATCCAGCAACTGACATCAAAGTATGAAGAGAGTAATTATAAAGTTCAGCAATTGTCTGATCGATTAAATAAAATTTCAAATGACAGTCAATTAAGATTTCAGCAATTAGAAAGTAATAGAGCTATTAGTGATAAAGTTAATCCAGCCAGAGAAGTAACAATAGAGAAAACTCCCGTTACAAAAAAGAATGAAAATAATATTTTAAACTCAGAGGAAGTAAAAGAAGAAGAGGAAAATACCCTTAAAGAAAAACCAGCACTGGCAGAAAATATTAAATTAAAAGAAAAAATTAACAAACCTAAAACAACAAAAATTTTACCAAAAGCTTCAATCGCAGAGCAGTACAAATATGCAATGAATGTTATGAAGAGTGGAGATTTTGAAAAAGCAGAAATTGCTTTTAAGGAATTTGTAGACACGCATTCAAAACATGAGCTCGCAGGTAATGCTCAGTTTTGGTATGGAGAAACTTTTTATATAAGACAACTTTATGAAGATGCGGCAGCAGCCTTTTTGGAGGGTTATCAAAAATACCCCAACAGTTCAAAAGCTCCAGAAAATTTGTTAAAACTTGGAGTGACACTTGCAGAACTTGGGGAAGTAGAGCAGGGTTGTAAAATGATTGTTAATTTGAAAAAAGCTTATCCTAAGACTGATGCTTCAATCTTACAAAAGTCATCTTATGAAAAGAAAAGATTTAACTGCAGTTAGCCTAAAGCTATTAGAAGAAAAAAAAATAAATCAAATTTATTTTCAATTTAGAGAAAAGATTTTATCTTTTGTTGGCAAAGATAAGTTCGCCATTGCAGTTTCAGGAGGTAGCGATAGCTTAGCTCTAAGTGTTCTTGCTAAATTATATTCGTTAGAAAATAATAGTACTTTTATTGCTTTAGTTGTTGATCATAAGTTAAGGAAAGAATCTACGAACGAAGCAAAACAAACTTTTAAAAATTTAAAAGATAAAAACATTGAAGCTAAGATTTTAAGTTACAAAGGTCAGAAATTTTCATCTAATATTCAAAAAAAAGCAAGAGATTTACGATATGATCTATTTGAGAAATATTGTCTTAAAAATAAAATCAAATTTCTTATTCTTGCTCATCACCAGGATGATTTAGTTGAGAATTTTTATATTAGATTAATTAGAGGAAGCGGCATTAAAGGACTTACCTCGCTGCAAAATGTTTTTCAGTATAACAAAAACTTTTATCTTTTAAGACCTTTATTAAATTTTACTAAAAAAGAATTATTAGAAGTTACTAAAAAAACTTATCCTAAATGGATTGAGGATCCTTCAAATAAAAATGATAAATTTTTAAGAGTGCGCATTAGAAAAATGCAATCCCAATTACAAAAAGAAGGACTAAATCCAAGACGTATCATCAAGACTATTGAGAATTTGGGCAAAGCAAAAAGTTCATTAGATTTTTATGTATTTAAATCAGAAAAAAAATATTTAAATTTTTATAAAGAAGGATATTCAACAATTAAATTATCAATACTTAAAAATGAAGCCCAAGAAGTTATTTTTAGATTAATTATTAAAGCAATACATTTTGTTTCAGGAGAATATTATCCTCCAAGATCAGATAGTTTAAACACTCTTATTAAAAATATATCTCAAAAGAATTTTAAATCTGCAACACTAGGTGGATGTTTGATTGAAAAAAATAAGAATTTACTTTCATTTTTTAGAGAAGATAGAAATGTTCCTATGGAAACTTTAAATAAAAAAAAACAAAGAATAAATTGGGATGATCGTTTTTTAGTTTTTGGTAACTTGAATAATTCACAAGGATTAATCATTAAAAAATTAGGAGATAATGGAATTGAATATTTAAGAAAAAATAAATTTAGTGATTATGGAGTAAAAATTCCAGCACATGCTAAAAAGACATTGCCTTCTTTTTGGAGCTCTCGCGGTGAATTATTATTTGTTCCTTTTCTGAATTTTAAGAATAGAAAATACAACATTAAAAACGATAGTTTTGGTGCTAGTTACCTTAGATTTGTTTGAGATTGCTACTTGTTTAATCTATAATAATGATTACTTTTAAAATATGAATTTACGAAATTTAATGATGTGGGGCATTATTGTCCTACTCGTTTTAGGTCTTTATAATCTTTTTCAAAACCCAGGTTCTATTACTGGTAAATCAGATATGCCTTTCTCTTCTTTTTTGTCGGAAGTAGATAAAGGAAATGTTGCCTCAGTTGATATTAGAGGAAGTGAAATTTCAGGAACATTTACAAACGGAAAAAGTTTTAAAACTTACTCGCCGAATTATCCAAACTTAGTTGAAAAATTAACTGCTAAGGGTGTTTCTATTACTGCAGGTCCTCGTGAAGAGAAAGGACCTTCAATATGGGGAATAATATTGTCCTGGTTTCCAATGTTGTTGCTTATTGCAGTATGGATTTTTTTTATGCGTCAAATGCAAGGTGGCAAAGGCGGAGCCATGGGATTTGGAAGATCAAAAGCAAAGTTATTAAATGAAGCGCAAGGTCGAGTTACTTTTCAAGATGTTGCCGGCGTTGAAGAAGCAAAAGAAGAATTAGAAGAGATTGTACAATTTTTAAAAGACCCTAGAAAATTTCAAAAACTAGGAGGAAGAATTCCAAAAGGAGCTTTACTAGTTGGCCCTCCAGGAACTGGTAAAACTTTATTAGCAAGAGCAGTTGCTGGCGAAGCGAATGTTCCGTTCTTTACAATTTCAGGATCAGATTTCGTAGAGATGTTTGTTGGAGTTGGAGCATCTAGAGTTAGAGATATGTTTGAACAAGGAAAGAAAAGTGCTCCTTGTATTATATTTATTGATGAGATCGATGCCGTTGGCAGAAGTAGAGGAGCCGGATTAGGTGGAGGCAATGATGAGAGAGAGCAAACTTTAAACCAACTACTTGTTGAGATGGATGGTTTTGAAACTAACGAAGGAGTTATTTTAATTGCTGCTACAAACAGACCAGACGTTTTAGACCCAGCGTTATTAAGACCAGGTCGTTTTGATAGACAAGTGATTGTTTCAAATCCTGATATTGTAGGAAGAGAAGCTATCTTAAAAGTGCATTTGAAGAAAATTACAACAGGACCAGATGTAAATCCTAAAGTTATAGCAAGAGGAACCCCTGGATTTTCAGGAGCCGATCTTGCAAATATTGTAAATGAATCTGCTTTATTAGCAGCAAGAAAAAATAAAAGAATTGTGACTATGTCAGACCTTGAAGAAGCAAAAGACAAGGTAATGATGGGGGCTGAGAGAAAATCAATGGTTATGACTGAAGAAGAAAAAACTTTAACAGCTTACCACGAAGGTGGTCATGCCGTTGTAGCTTTAAATGAAAATACTTCAGATCCAATTCACAAAGCAACAATCATTCCAAGAGGTAGAGCTTTAGGAATGGTAATGAGGCTTCCAGAAAGAGATCAGCTGTCTATTACTAGAGAGAAAATGTTCGGAGATATTTCAGTTGCGATGGGTGGAAGAATAGCTGAAGAATTAATTTTTGGTTATGACAAAGTAACATCAGGCGCTTCTTCTGATATCGAAATGGTAACAAAAATGGCTAAAAATATGGTCACAAGATATGGAATGAGTGATCAACTGGGACCTATTGCTTATCAAGAAAATGAAGAAGAGGTATTTTTAGGAAGATCTGTTTCAAGACAACAACATGTTTCTGAAGATACGGCTAAAAAAATAGATTCAGAAGTTAAAAAAATTGTTCAATCAGGATACGACAGAGCTAAAAAAATATTAACAGAAAAAGTTGATGATCTTCATAAGGTTGCAAAAGCTTTATTGGAGTATGAAACTTTATCTGGAGAAGAGATAAAAAAAATAGTTTTTGAAAATATTTATCCAAAACGTATTTCTTCAAAAGAAGAAAGTATATCTAACAAGAAATTAGGTAGCGCTTTAGGATCGATAGGTTTAAAGCCTAAGACCCAAAGTTAATCATAACTTTTCCATATGAAGAGTATTTACGTAAGGCCAACCAACATTATCTTTGGCCAAAAAGCAAAATTTTTTCTTGATAAAAAAAAAGCCAGATCTCTTTGTGGTTTAGAAAATGCAGCCTTTTTATCCGTTGAAATTTTAACAAGACAATCAGAAGGTAATTACGTTGAAGAATATAATGTCGAGGAATTAGAAAAAATAAAATTTAGAGATAAAATCGATTTAGATTTAAATAAAATTTCTTTTAAAAGAAATAATATTTTAAATTTAGATCACACAAACCCTATTTTGATGGGAGTCTTAAATGTAACTCCTGACAGTTTCTCTGATGGAGGAAAATATAATAATGCTATTAGAGCTATTGATCATGTAAGACACATGATTAATTCTGGCGCACATATTATTGATGTTGGCGGAGAGTCAACTAGACCCGGCGCAAAAAATGTTAATGAACAGGAAGAAATTTTGAGAGTTTCTGAAATCATTCAGCTTATAAAAAAAAGATATCCAACTCAGTTAGTTTCTTTAGATACGAGAAAATCAAAAGTCATGCAGCATGGCGTTAGTATAGGTGTTGATATATTGAATGATGTTTCTGCTTTAGATTTTGATAATGAATCTTATCAAGTGGTTAAAAGTTCAAACAAGCCTATTATTTTAAACCATTCACAAGGTAGACCAGAGAATATGCAGGATAATCCAACTTACAATAATGTGTTGTTAGATATTTATGATTATTTCGAAAAAAAAATTAAATTTTTGAAGGATAACGGAATTAAAGATGAGCAAATTATCATTGATCCAGGAATTGGATTTGGAAAAACTTTAGATCATAACTTACAAATTATTTCTAAAATTTCTTTATTTCATAGTTTAGGTTATCCAATCATGATTGGAGCATCTAGAAAAAGTTTTATAGGAAAAATTATGGGCGAAAAAGACAATCCCCAAAGATTAGGTGGTTCCATAGCCTCTGTTTTACATTCTTATTTACAAGGTATTCAGCTATTCAGAGTTCATGATATACAAGAAACAAGAGAGGCTCTTAAAGTTTATTCACAATTTTTAAAGTAATAATGAAAAAATATTTTGGTACTGACGGTATTCGAGGAGAAGTTAATAAAGGCAATATCACAGGGGAGATGTTCTTCAAGTTCGGTCTTGCTGCAGGCACTTATTTTTCAAATAAAAATAAACAACGTCACAAAGCTATAATTGCAAAAGATACCCGCTTGTCTGGTTATATGCTTGAGCCAGCGTTAGTGTCAGGTCTTATATCTTCTGGAATGGATGTTTTACTTTTAGGACCTCTTCCAACAAATGCACTTGCGATGTTAACAAAATCAATGAAAGCGGATTTAGGAATTATGTTAACTGCTTCTCATAACATTCATACCGATAATGGATTAAAACTTTTCGGTCCTGACGGGATGAAATTGTCAGATAAGGTTGAAAAAAAAATTGAAAAATTAATTGATGGAAAGGTTCAAAAATATTTATTAAAGCCAAATTTAATTGGCAGAGCTAAAAGAATAGAAGATGCGACAGAAAGATATACAGAAGTACTTAAGAACTTCTTTCCAAGATCATTTAATTTATCAGGAATAAAAATATTCTTAGATTGCGCCAATGGAGCTTCGTATAAATCTGCCCCAGCTTTACTTAGAGAATTAGGAGCTGAAGTTGTCGCCATTGGTATTAACCCAGATGGATTTAATATTAATAAAGATTGCGGATCAACACATCCTGAGCTTATTCAAAGATCAGTAAAAGAGCATAAAGCAGACATTGGCATAGCGTTCGATGGTGATGCAGACCGAGTTATTATGTGCGATGAAAAAGGAGATTTAATTGATGGCGATCAGATTGTTGCAATGATTGCAAAACACTGGAAAAAGAAAAAAATTTTAAAGGGAGGAGTAGTTGGTACTCTAATGACTAACTTTGGATTAGAAAATTATTTTAAGAATAATAATATTAAATTTTATAGAGCAAATGTCGGAGATCGTTATGTGAAAGAAAAAATGAATAACTTAAAATATAATCTAGGTGGGGAACAATCAGGCCACATTATACTTGGAAATTTTGCAACAACAGGAGATGGCCTGTTGGTTTCTTTAGAGGTTTTAAATGCTTTAAAAAATAATGGCAAAGCAAGTAAATTGTTTTCTGTATTTAAAAAAGTTCCTCAGGTTTTAGAAAATATTAAAGTCAAAGACAAAACAATTGTAGATAATAAAACTATTAAACAAAAAATTGAAAAAATTAACAAAGGCTTAAAAAGTGAAGGTAGATTGCTAGTTAGAAAATCAGGAACTGAAAATATAGTTAGGATAATGGTAGAAAGCTCAAATCAGAAATTAATAAAAGACACTTTGTTAGAAGTTAAAAAAGTTATATTTAATTAAAATTGAAATTAAACTCTAAATTACTCATTATTGCTGGTTCAGACTCTAGTGGCGGAGCAGGTATTCAAGCAGACATTAAAACAGCAACTTCTCTAGGCGTTTACGCAATGACTGCAATTACTGCAATTACTGCTCAAAATACTACTGGCGTGAAATCAATTGTCGCAGTACCCGTAAAAGAAATTTTTAATCAAATCTCATTTTCAGTTCAGGATATAAAGCCAGATTCTGTAAAAATTGGCATGCTCCATAACGTTGGAGTTATCAAAGAAGTCATTAAGGCCATTAAGAAATATAACTTAAAAAATATAATCATCGACCCCGTGATGGTCGCAAAGGGTGGTCATCGATTGATTAGTAATAGTTCAGTTAATTATTTAAGGAAAAAATTATTACCTTACGCATTATTAGTAACACCTAATATTCCAGAAGCTGAAACTTTAGTTAATAAAAAGATTGAAACTTTAGACGACATGATCAAAGCTGGTAAAGAAATTTTAAAATTCGGACCGAAATTTGTGCTTTTAAAAGGTGGTCATGCTGACAAATCTTTTGTTGAAGATGTTTTGATCTCAAAAAATAGTATTAAAATTTTTAAAAATAAAAAAATTAAGACCAAAAATACCCACGGCACAGGCTGCACATTATCAAGTGCGATTGCTTCTTTTATTTCTAAAAATTATAGCATGAACGAATCGTGCAGACACGCAATTCAATATGTTCACAAAGCAATCTTATTAAACCCAAAATTTGGAAGAGGACATGGGCCAATTAATCATATGGCTTTATTAAAATAAATAATTTAGATCTTTATAGCGGACCTAAAACAAATTTACTTATGACAAACGTTGTAGTTGTAGGCTCTCAATGGGGTGATGAGGGCAAAGGGAAGATTGTGGATTGGCTTTCAGAGCAGGCCGATGTTGTTATAAGATTCCAAGGGGGTCATAACGCAGGACATACATTAGTTATTAACGGAAAAGTTTTTAAGTTAAAACTATTACCTTCAGGAATAGTTAGAGGAGATAAAATTTCAATTATTGGCAATGGAGTTGTTATAGATCCATGGGCATTATTAGAAGAAATTGACGATATTAAAAAAAAAGGAATCGATGTTAATGAAAATAATTTGATTATTTCTGAAACAGCAACTTTAATTCTTCCTTTTCATAAAGAAATGGATGAGATCAGAGAAGATGCTGCAAAATCAAAAATTGGAACCACAAGAAGGGGAATAGGACCTGCTTACGAAGATAAAATTGGAAGACGCTCAATTCGAGTTATGGATCTTAGCTCAAAATCAAACTTAGAAAAAAGATTAGAAGTTATTTTAGAACATCATAATGCGATTAGAAAAGGACTAAAAAAGAAAATATATAAATCCGATGAATTAATCGAAGAGTTATTAAAAATAGCACCTAAAATATTAAAATTTTCTCAACCAGTTTGGAAAAAAATTGCAGAATATCAAAAATTAAATAAGAAAATATTATTTGAGGGAGCTCAGGGAATATTACTTGATGTAGATCATGGAACTTATCCTTATGTTACTTCATCTAATACGGTAGCTGGAACAGCATCTGTGGGTACAGGATGTGGTCCAAAAACAATTGATTATGTACTTGGAATTACAAAAGCTTACACAACTAGAGTAGGCGAAGGACCTTTTCCTACAGAACTTAAAGATGAAACGGGAGAATTAATTGGTCAAAGGGGTCATGAGTTTGGAACGGTGACTAATAGAAAAAGAAGATGCGGTTGGTTTGATGGTGTACTTGTCAAGCAATCTGCAACTATTTCTGGAATTACGGGTATAGCGCTAACTAAGTTAGATGTTTTAGATACGTTAGATGAAATTAAATTTTGTGTTGGGTACAAATTAAACGGAAAAGAAATCGATTATTTTCCAAGTGCATCAGACGATCAATTTGCAGTACAGCCAATCTATAAAACTTTTGAAGGCTGGAAATCAGAAACAAAAGGAATAAGAAATTACAAAGAGCTTCCTGAAAAAGCAAAAATTTATATTGCGGCAATTGAGGATTTTATTGGTGTTAAAATTGGAAGTATTTCAACCAGTCCTGAAAGAGACGATACAATTTTTGTTGAAGATCCTTTTAATGTGTAATGAAAGGTTTTGTTTTAATATTTTCTAACATTGCTTTTTGAACTTTTTCAAAAGCTCTGTTTTCAATTTGTCTTACTCTTTCTCTACTAATTTTATATTTTTGACTTAGTTCTTCTAGAGTTTTTGGCTCATCAATCAGTTTTCTATCGTATAAAATTTCTTTTTCTCTTTCATCTAAAACTTTTAAAGCAGTTTGTAATAAAGCGTGTTTTTGATCCAATTCTTGACGTTGAGATATTAATAACTCTTGATCGGCATTTTCATCTACAAGCCAATCTTGCCATTGACCGCTTTGTTCTTCATCGGAAACTTTAGCATTTAGAGACTGTTCTTGTCCTGCCATTCGTCTATTCATCGAAACAACTTCATCTTCATTAACATCTAATCTATTTGCGATTTCTTTAACATGAGCAGGTGTCATATCACCACTTTCAATTGCAAAAATTTGGCCTTTAAGTTTTCTAAGATTAAAAAATAATTTTTTTTGTGCGGCAGTTGTTCCAATTTTAACTAAACTCCATGATCTTAAAATGTATTCTTGAATAGAAGCTTTAATCCACCACATTGCATAAGTTGCAAGTCTAAAACCTCGTTCTGGATCAAATTTTTTAACCGCTTGCATTAATCCAATATTACCCTCAGATATTAATTCACCAACGGGAAGGCCATAACCTCTGTAACCCATAGCGATTTTTGCAACTAATCGTAAGTGACTTGTAACTAAGGTATGAGCTGAATCTCGGTCACCTTTTTCGCGCCAATTCTTTGCAAGAATATATTCTTGCTCAGGCTCTAGCATTGGAAATTTTCTGATCTTCAATAAATAAGAATTTAAACTTCCCTCAGGTGTAAGCGTTGGAAGATTGGAATGTTTTTCAATTTTTTCCATGATATTTATGTAGTGATTATAACTTTTATAACAAGATATTAAAACTTAAGCTTTTTGATAGTTTTTAATAGGTTTTCAAAATCTTTTGGTTTTTCACATTCAAATTCCATTTCTTTTTTTGTAGTCGGATGAATGAAGCCAATAGATTTCGCATGTAGCGCTTGTCTTTTAAATCCTTCTAATAATTCTTTAAAATCTGGATCAATATCTCTGATAAATTTATTTTGTTTTCCATAAATTTGATCACCAATAATAGGATTGCCATGAGAAGATAGGTGAACACGAATTTGATGAGTTCTTCCAGTTTCTAATCTACATTCAAGAAAACTCATGTCGGGAATTTTTTTTCCAGTAAAAAACTCTATAGTTTTATAATTTGTGACAGCGTCTTTTCCTCTAGAAGTATTAACGCTCATTTTTTTTCTATTAAATCTGCTTCTTCCGATCATAGAAGCAATTTGACCAGAACTTGGTTTTAATCTTCCGTAAACAAGAACCTCATAAACTCTTTTAATTGTGTGTTCTGCAAATTGTTTAGATAAAAAAATATGCGCGTTATCATTCTTTGCAACCACCAGAAGACCACTTGTTCCTTTATCAATTCTATGAACTATTCCAGGTCTTAATTCTCCACCGATAGTTGAAAGTTTGTTTTTGCAATGAAACATAAGCGCGTTCACCAATGTATTATTAAAATTGCCCGCACCAGGATGAACAACCATTTCAGGAGATTTATTAACGATTAATAGATCGGCATCTTCGTAACGAATATCTAGTTTAATATCTTTTGCTGAAATATTAACTTCCTTTGGTTCTGGAATTTCAACCTCAACAACATCAGAAGTTTTAATTTTAATTGATGGTTGAATTATTTTAATTTTATTAATTTTAACGAACCCATCATTAATAATATTTTTAATTCTTGTTCTGCTGATTTCTGGAATTAAAATTGCAAGTGCAGAATCTAGCCGTGTATTATTTTTTTCTTCGGGTATTTCAAATTTATATTCGTTAATAGACATGATTAGTAATTTTGGTGGTCTTGCTAGGACTTGAACCTAGAACTCTAGTTTCGAAGACTAGGATGATATCCATTTCACTACAAGACCGTGAATGTGATTTATACTCTTCCTTAAATTTTAATTCTATCTTTTTTAGCTATTGCTTAGACTATTTAGTCTTTATTGAAGTTCCTTTAAGCCATTCAGATTTTTGATTTTTATAATATTCTTTTTTCCAAATAGGCGCTCTAATTTTTATTTGTTCAATAAGATATCTAGATAATTGATAAGCTTCAGATCTGTGCTTACAAGATACTGCAATAATAATAGAAGGCTTGCCTAATGATACATAGCCTTTAGCATGCTCGACGAATACTTTTGCTTTTTTTAACTTAAATTTTTTTATTCCTTCTGCATATATTCTTTTAAATGTTTTAATCACTAATCTATCGAATGCATCATAGGTAATGCCGGTAACATTTTTATTATTGTTATTTTTTCTAATGTTGCCTACAAAAAAAATACTAGCTCCTGCGTCAAAATCTTTGATAAATTTTTCTGCTCTTAATAAGCTAATTCTTTTTTTTGTTTTTTTTGGATCAATAATTGCAGCGTGAAACATTAACCTCCTCCAATAGGCGGAATAATTGAAATAGTTTTTTCTTTATTTAATGTGTAAGCATCATTTACTATCTCATCTCTTTCTGAGCAAAAAGCCGATTTTTTAATAAGATCTTTGTAAGCTTTATTACCGGAATATTTTTCTTCTATAATCTCAATTAATTTATTTCTTATATTTTTAACTTTTGTATTTTTATCAAAGTTAATTTGCAAAACTTGAGTGCGAAAAATATCCTTACAATTACCAAATAATCTTATTTTGATTTTCATATTTGCAACAACTTAACTTAAGTCTTTTAAAATAAATCCTGCAAAAATTCTGGTAAACCATTAGGATTAATCCAGGTTCCTGATTTTCCGCCCTGCTTAATTAACAAACGAATGCCATCAATTTTTAAATCAGGGTTAACAATTTTACATAAATCGTAAATTGTAATTAACGCTGCATTTACACCCATGATCGCTTCCATCTCAACACCAGTCTTAGCGAATGCTGCCACAACACAATAAGCTTCAAGTGAAAAGTCATCAGCGTTTTGAATAATTTTTGTTGAACTATGATCAACACTCAGCGGATGACAAAGAGGAATGATTTCGCTAGTTTTTTTTACCCCAAGTAGTGACGCAATTTCTGCTAAAGAAATCGGATCTCCTTTTGGCATTTGTTTATCTTGAATTAATTTAAAAGTTTTTTCACCAA
>Ga0304728_1001362_pt1 | contig 17422 bp, 14 predicted proteins | sample C_130625_MF_Meta_FD_190476 | JGI IMG/M metagenome (GOLD analysis project Ga0304728, IMG submission 190476) | Freshwater microbial communities from Lake Croche, Canada to study carbon cycling - C_130625_MF_MetaG (v2) (version 2) | ecosystem: Environmental > Aquatic > Freshwater > Lake | place... | reverse complement strand
ATTATTGTAATAATTTTGTATAGAACTTAAAAGCAATTTGGTATTGATTGGCTTTTTTGTTTTGCTTTTTTTATAAACTAATGCTCCTCCATTTATATCAAAACAATCAATCTCATTTTTTTTCATTATATTCATTAATTCAGATGACCTTTCCTTCTTCTCTTTTTTCCTTTTCGCTAATTCTTCATTTAGTGTTCGAATCTCATTATCTATTTTTACCCATTCTTTAATCGAATTCTTTAATTGTTCTTTCGTTTCCATTCTATAATAATTTATAATATATTTATATTTTTATGTTATTCTATATAATTATTATAGCCATTTAGGATTATTTTATTATTTTTTATACTATTGAATATATATATATACGAATGAACCAATTAAAATTTACTTCTATTAGAAAAGGTCACATAAACGATATTTATTCATCAGAAAATCAAAATAGGAATATTCAAAATAATATAAATCTTAGTGTAATTCAAAAACGTAATATTCAACCTATTCGTCCTATTCAGGCAAATCAACCTAGTAGGGATATACCCATTGATAATATTGTTTTGATTAATAGTAATAGCAATAAACCCTCTAACGAAAAAAAAATGAAATGGGGAGAACCTACTTGGTTTTTATTTCATACATTAGCAGAAAAGGTAAAATCCGAATATTTCTCTGTTATTAAAACAGAATTATTAAATAATATTTATTCTATTTGTAAAAATTTACCTTGTCCTATGTGTGCATCTCACGCTACGCAATATTTAAATGGTATAAATTTTAATACAATTCAAACTAAAGAAGATTTAAAAATATTGTTGTTTAATTTTCATAATATTGTAAATGAAAAAAAAGGGTTTCCTACATTTAATTTTGCTGAGTTGGATGATAAATATTCTAAGGCAGTTACGTTAAATATTATTAATAATTTTATTCTGCATTTTCGAGATAAACACAAAAGTATTCGTATGATTGCTGATGATTTATATAGACAACGTTTATCTGGGTTATTAATGAGCTGGTTCAGTACCAATTTGAAATATTTTAATATGTAAAATAATTTATCGAAATATAAATTATTTTATGCAGTGGTAGTGCCGGATATTAATTTACCATTTTTATATACATTACATTTGAATGTACTTTTACTCGGTCTAGTACAAGCTTGTTTTCCTGATATTTGATTGAAGTATTGTAAATTAGTCATTTTTGTTTTATTTATAACATATGCCCATAATAAACCAAATAAACCACCTATGATTAATGATATTAATAACTGTGATAATTTGTAACAATTGTTTGACATATTCCATAGTATATCTATGCTCATTATAAATGGAAAAAATATAACAGTTGGTAGATTTTGTAATAGTAATCTATGCTTTAATATTATAAACATCAAATACGCAAATGTATATCCAAATATACACTGACCTAATGGTAATTTTGAGTAAGCTGGTGTATCTCCTATTGTTATTAGATTGCAAAGTTCATTTGTATTATCAGGTGGGTCAATCGATAATGAATTGCCTATCATCATAGCTGAAAAACACGCAAATATTAATCCTATTAAATATATTAAACCTTTGAAATCTTGATTAAAAAATGATGCTAGTGTAAAAAAACACACCAATATAAACGGAGCTAAACGAAAAAATAAATATCCGAACGTTATTATATTTAATTCCATTTTACTAAAACTTATATTATATAAATATATTTTATTCGAGAACTAACTCAAATACATCATTTATATGTTTTATTTCTTTGAACTCTATATTCTCTATGAATGATTTATTTTCATATTTTTTCATAAATTCTACGAAATCCCTATTATTCTTTTCTGGATATAAAAATGTTTTTACTCCAGCCTTTATTCCTCCTATGATTTTTATATCTAAACCACCGATTGCCGTTACTTCTCCCTGTAAATTTATTTCACCGGTTATCGCTATATTATTTTTTATTGGTCTATTATTCAATAAACTATATATTGCTACTGTAATTGCCGTTCCTGCTGATGGGCCGTCTTTCGAAACTGCTCCCTCTGGACAATGTATATGTAATCCCTGACATTTTGTCTCTTCGAAATCTTTTATCAATACCTTTTTGCGTTCCAAACTCGTCAAATTCCAAGCTAATGTCTTGGCTACATTCATACTCTCTTTCATCACATCCCCTTGTAATCCTGTTAATTTTAAATCTAAAAACGTTGTCGATGGGAAAAACATCGTTTGTATTGGTATTATACCTCCTCTTCCTAATGCATTCGCCCATAATCCATTTATAATTCCGACTTCCGCCTTCTCGTGTATCTTTTTTTCTTCTATTTTATGATATTTATTCAAATACTTATTTTCCAATAATTCCTTCGTTATTATTATTGGTATGTTTATGATATCTTTATCTGTACATTTTAATAATTCGAGATTTACTTCTCCATATAAATCAAATAATATCTCTTTTAATTTTCTCACTCCAGGCTCTATCGTATAATTATCTATTATATATTCGATAATTTCATCCGATAATTCTATTATGTTCTGAAATCCCATATTCTTATTGATTTCATGGATTATATATTTTCGTACTATCACTATCTTATCATTCAATGATAAATTATCGAATTTTATTCTATGTATTCTATCCAATAATATTCTATCTATTTGCTCTGGGTCATTATACGAAAATATAAATAATACCTTCGATAAATCTATGTTTATACCACTAAAATATTTATCTTGAAATGTATCATTCTGTGTACTGTCTATCAAATGTGTTAATATACCGATTATCTCTTTTCCATTCTCCGTCTTACTCACCTTATCCAATTCATCTATATATATTATTGGATTCATACATTTCGACTCTATTAATATATCCACTATTCGCCCCCACGTCGAATTTACATATGTATAACCATGACCATCTAACGTAGAACCATTACAAGAACCTCCTAATGCTATAAAATTAAACGGTCTCGATACTCCATTCTCATCTTTTAAACATCCCGATAACCCTTTTTTCGCTAATGAAGTTTTTCCAATTCCGGGAGAACCTTCAAATCCAAAACTATATCCCGTTTGTTCTCCATTCATCCATTGTCCTATTATTTTTAATATTTGGTTCTTGGCATATTTATGACTATATATGGATTCATCCAAGGTATCGGTTATTTTATTCATATCTACTTCAATATTATTCACATTTGTATGTAATAAATTCATTTCTGTTATTGTTTTCGATAATGAATATGGAGAACTTATTCTGATTAAATCATATATATCTAATAACATTTTACTATTTGTTTTATAGTTATCATTCATATACTTCATTATATCATTGATTTGATTGTTTTTGGTTTGCTTTGTCAATATCATTTGTTTATCTTTTTCTTGCTTTATTATATTATTTATATATTGCATGATAGTTGTTATCTGTTTTGTTGTTTGTGATTTTATATTATCTTTTATATAATTGAGAACATTTTCAAATATTTGGTTTTTTGCAGTTATTATAAATTTTAATATCTCTATATTTGTATATTTTTCTTTTTTCTCTATAATATACGTATTTCCGAAAAATTCTTGGTAATTTGATAATATCTTGAAAAATTGGACATTCATATCTTTCACTCTCTTCAATATTGGCTCTTCTTTATATATTCCAAATGGTATCTTGGTAAGACCCTCCAAATATTGCTTTGCCTTAGCACCCGACTCATCCGATTTCCCTTTTATTTCTTTTAACTTTATCATTGCCTTCTCCTTTACATTATCATTTGCTTTCATTAAATATATTTGCTGTTCTAATGTTATTCTATTTATATCATATTTTTGCATCATATCATGAGTATATTTCATTGTATATTTTATCGCATCTTTAAAATACGATTTTATCTTATATGGTAAACTATTATATATCATATTTTGTTCACTTGTGTCTATATTATCATTCGAATTTACAGATATTAAATCATATAATAAATATGTTATATATTGTATCTCATCGTCATTATTATATATCAACAGATTTACTAATAAATTTCGTTGACAACATATGTCCATTTCTAAAAATCGCTTGATGGTTATATCTAATTTATTGTTTTTTATCATATTCACTTCGGTTATAATCGAGAACAATCGCTTATAAATATCATCATTACCATATACTAATATGTCTTTAAACGTCAACGTATCTATGATCCTTTTCATTAATTCTTGCTCATTTGTAGGTAGTGTAGTTATATTGGCCAATAATTCTTCCCTTCTCTTATCTATGTATTTATTATTAAAACATTCTAATTGTATATCGTCTACTATGCCGTTTATTACTAATGTTTTTCCTAATTTTTCATTCTGTATTACTACTCTTATTCCATATATCTTTTGGTGAAAAAAACGCACATTCGACTCTACATCAAAACATTCAAACATATTTGCTGAATCTATCTGAAATGTTTGGTCACTTGTTTTATTTGAACATAATGTAAACTCCTGCTTATATGACTTATTTTTCCAATGGATTATCTTATATCCAATAGGCTGTATATATTTACGTATCAAATCATATTTATCTTTTATATATAGATTTTCTACTTTTATATTCACATATTGAGAACCAAAACTTATAAATAATAAGTCATCTATATTATTGGTTCCAAAACCACATATTATTAACGATAACTTATCTATCACTTTCTGTAATAATTCAATATTGACATTATTATCTACTTTATTATCATTACAATTTGTTATTATTTCCCTCGTTTTTTCGTATAATTCATTGAGAACATTTGTAGATAATGCTATATCAGTATTGCTAAATATCTCATAATATTTGTTTCTTTTTATAGAAATTATCGTATTTCGGACAATTTCCTGTATATATTTGTTTTTATCTATGATAAATGATTTCAAATCATTTACATCATTGTCTGTTATCGTATTTTTTAATTTTAATGAATTGGTATTGTCAATATTCTTTTTCCTACTCATCATATAAAATATAATTTTATTTAAAAAAAATTAAATTATTCTATTTACTTACGTTAAACTGTAGCGTAATATAGTACCCCCAATGTCTAAAAACATCATCTCTATAAGATGATTGCGTTAACACAATTTTTACTTGTAAAATATTAATATTATTATCCTTTGTATGTTTTTATGTTATAATATATAAACTCTTTGCATTATGATAATATATTTATCACAAATGATTTAAAAATAATAATACATATATATTTAGCAAATTTATTATTATGGGAATCCCTAGTTACTTTTCGTATATTATTAAAAATTACCCTAATATTATACGAAATTTACAACATTTTATCAATAATGATTCTGTTGTGTTAAATAATTTATTTATGGATTGTAATTCCATCATCTATGATGCTGTTCGTATTATTGAAAAGGAATCTCCCAATCTTTCTACCAGCGATTTTGAAAATGCTATTATCGATAATGTTATATTTAATATTCAAAAATATATTCACTCCATCAAACCAACCAATTCCGTTTTTATAGCATTTGATGGCGTCGCTCCTTTTGCTAAAATGGAGCAACAACGTACCCGTAGATATAAATCTTCTTATATGAATACATTAAACTCTTCTAATAAATCTATGTGGAATACTTCCGCCATCACTCCAGGTACCCAATTTATGAATACCCTTTCGAAACGCATCAATTATGCTTTTCAACATACCGAAAATAAATATAATATTAAAAAGTTTGTTATCTCTTGTTCCGACGAATACGGTGAAGGAGAACATAAACTAATGGAATGTATCCGTAGTTCAAATCTAAATAATGAAACGGTCGCCTTATATGGATTGGATGCTGATTTGATTATGCTCGCTATTTTTCACTTAAAATATACTCGTAACATATATGTTTTCCGCGAAGCCCCCGAATTTATTAAAAATTCTATACCCGTCGCTGTTCAAGGTGGGTTATTCGACTTATATTTCTTAGATATCGATACATTGGCTAATTCTATTGTCATTGAAATGAATTGTACCGCCGTCGATAAACATCGGGTGTATGATTATGTTTTCTTATGTTTTTTACTAGGTAATGATTTTTTACCACATTTTCCTGCTATGAATATCCGCACTCACGGTATCGATGCCTTAATGAATATATATCGTTTATATATTGGTAATAATCCAGAACGCTTTTTAATCTCTAAAAATAATAAAATTCAATGGAAAAACGTTTCTTTGTTTATTAGTGAAATTGCAAAATCTGAACACCAATTCTTAATAAATGAATATTTTGCTCGTGATAAATTCGATAAACGTAATTGGTTATCTACCACACCACAGGAACGTGATGATTATATTTTGAATATACCCGTTATTTATCGAGCTGAAGAAAAATATATTTATCCGGATGAAAAGGGTTGGGAAAAACGGTATTATAAAACTTTATTTCACGAAGACCATTCGGCTGATTTCATAAAAAAACTTTCGAATAATTATTTGGAAGGTTTGGAGTGGGTATTCAAATATTATTCTACCGGTTGCCCTGATTGGAAATGGAAATATAATTATCACTATCCTCCGCTGTTTAAAGACCTTTGTAAATATATTCCCCATTTTGAAACCGATTTTATTTCAAACAATAATGTAGCTCAGACATTTTCACCCGAACTCCAATTATCTTATGTATTACCCATCTCACAATTGGAATTATTACCCAAACCTATTTGTGAATTTTTGAAGAAAAACTATATTGAATATTACCCTGAAAAATATGAATTTCAATGGGCGTTTTGTCGCTATTTTTGGGAATCTCATCCTTTATTACCAGCAATACCTCTCGAATTGTTGAATCAATGGGATTTGCAATTTAGTATGAGCGCAAACCGATAAATTCATTTATCAGTAACCTTGCAGTTGAACACTACCCGAATAAACTGCGGGTTATAATGTTGAGTTTAAAAAATTGATTTTGAATTTATAACTATTGTCTGTAAATAATAGTTATAAACGATGACCTTCGAAGAAATAAAAAATTTTGTAAAAAATGTGGCTGGCGTGTATATATTATGGATTCTTGTCCATTATATTAGTGCTCATCTATATGTGTATTGGTGTGTTCCTGCCACTATATTAGGGTTTATTGCATCACCCTTTATAGCTCCGGCCCCTCATTGTCAAGCTTTACGATGGGGTCTCTATAATGGTGGCAATAGTATCATTACTATGTGGCTTATTTTAGGGGCTTGGTTGTCTAGATTTATCATTCCTATGAAAATTAATTCTACGTAATTATATAATGATAAACGGTTGTATCTTATATCCAAAACAATATTCATATATTTATAAAATTTCGTTCTTGTCTTTTTTTTCGTCTCTTTATGCAATCTATCGAGGATACTATGACCTTGCGTTAGTTCCAGGAAGTGTCTTTTTAACCTCCATCAATTATTGGCGAAAACCCGATTATTCTTGGCGAAGATATTTTGATGTATTCATTGTTTTACTCGTTTTTACTTATCAAAATGTACGTGCATATAAAGCCGAATATATGTATACTTATTATACCTTGATAACGATTAGTGTGTTTTTTTTCTTTTTCGGTATATATCTATTTAAAATAAATGAATGGTGGTACTCTGTATATTCTCACTGCCTATTACACTTTTTTGCGAATTTATCGAATTTCATTTTGTATTCGGGTCATATTGCTCCGTTATCTATGGTTTAAAAATTCAAATACTTATTTTGATGCGTCAATAATTAGAACCTATATTTATTGTTCTAATTATTTCTTGGCGGTTTTTCTATGTTTTCTCGATTTTCTTTTTTTTGATTTTCTTTTTCCGCCTGTTGGAACTATATCAAATAGAGGTTTTTCTTGGTTTGAACTATTTGATTTAAATGCTCCTGTTAATGAATTTGTTATTGAACCTAATGGCCTAGTTATTGTTTTTACTCCTGTATTAAGTGTTTTAGCAGTTGAATCCAAGACCTTTCCAATTGCATTACTTCTATATTTTGTTCCAATTGCATTACTTCTATATTTTGGTTTAAATGACATATAATATATACAAATATTTTATTCCATCAATTTCATTACATCTTTTCCATATAATGTATATTTCTTCATCATTTCATCTATGATTAAATTCATTTTATCTTTATGTTCTAATAATATCATTTTCGCATCATTATACGCTTCATTTACTAGCTCCAATGATTCTTTATCCAATATTTCTTTTGTCTTTTCGGAATATTTACCACTTGAACCTAAAGATCTTCCTAAAAATGGATTTCTATCACTATCCAAATTTTCATTATAAAACGCCTCTAAACGCTTTCCCATACCATAATTTCCGATCATTCGTTGAGCTAATGAATTCGTTTGTTTCAAATCCTGGACTGCACCTACCGAAACGAAATCTTCTCCATAAAAAATGGTTTCTGCTGCCTTACCTCCCATACCTATCAATAAACGTTTCTTCAATAAATCTTTGGTATATAATCCACTATCCGTAATATTCTCGTATTCATTAAATAATGTATATCCTCCTGCTCCATTATATGTCGATTGCATTGTCACCTTCTTTAAATCGAAATATTCATTGAATAATGCTACCAATAAGGCGTGACCAGTTTCGTGTATCGCTACTCTTCGTTTCGATTCTTCGCTTCGATTATCTGTTCGTTTTGATAATCCAACCACCAATTTATCAACCGCATTCATTAAATCGATTTCTTGGATTACCGTTTCACCACGTCTGGCTGCAAATATCGCGGCTTCATTTAATAAATTCTTGATTTGTGCCCCTGAAAATCCATTTGTCAATTCTGATATTAATTCGAAATTTATCGCAGGACTTAAGTTCTTGTTCTTTGAATGAACCTTGAATATTGCTTTTCTTGATTCTCGGTCTGGTAATGGAACTAATATTATACGGTCAAATCTACCTGGTCTTAATAATGCAGAATCTAATACATCTTTACGATTGGTGGCTCCCATAATCAATATTCCTTCATTATCTGCGAAACCATCCATTTCCGCCAATAATTGATTCAATGTTTGTTCTCGCTCATCATTCGCCATATTTATTCCGGCACCACGTTGTCGGCCCACTGCATCTATTTCGTCGATGAATAATATACAAGGCTTATTATCCCTGGCCCTTTTGAATAATGCTCGCACTTTCGATGCTCCCATTCCCACAAACAATTCTACAAATTCACTTGCTGCTATCGAAATAAAGTTTGCATCGGCTTCACTCGCGATTGCTTTGGCTAATAGAGTTTTACCTGTTCCGGGTGGGCCCTCTAATAAAATTCCACGAGGTATTTCGGCACCCGCTGATTTATATATGGTATCGTTTTTTAAATATGACACCACTTCTGTGCATTCTTCGAATATTTCGGGGCTTCCTGCGAAACTACTGAGTGAAACATTTGCTTTTATCATATTTATTTTATCATTGTCTATTCCTTTGAATGGTAATTGGGGCATTCCGGGGCCACTTCCCATACCGGGTCGATTCGGATTCATAAACATTGCGATAATGGATGATATAAAAATGAATGGGAATACATAACCAAATAAAACATTTATTGCATTGCTTGCATATACTTGGAATTGTCCTGGTTGTGGTTGTTCTAAGAAATAAGTTTCCACTTTATTCTTTTGTGATGCATCTACTATATTCTTTACGATAAATGGATTTATTTTAGTAACCGAATAATCGGTCAATACATTTCCTTTATCATCCACATGTGATATAACATTATCTAACGTACCTGTAAAATAGATTTGGGATAGTTCTTTGTTTTCGATTTTATTTATTAAGGTGTTATACGTGGATTCAGATAATACGTTTTTATATTTTAAAACTTCGTTAGGTAAATCATCAATCATTTTTATCTTCGATTTTAACATTCCTGTTTTTTTTAAATATTGACTTGTGTATGTTGTCATTGGAAATGAATAGGTTAGGGTTTGCTGAAATAATATACCTATAAAAAATATATTTATAAACATTAATCCAATAAATATATTTCTATCTTTATATTTATATTCTTTTTATTATTTATTCAGTAAAAAAGGGTAAAACCCCCTTTTTCTTTTTCTTTTATTTTCTTTTTCATTTTTATAAATTAATTTCGGTTCCTTCTAATTTCTCTTCAACTGCGGATACTTCTGATTTTTTATTGGATTTTCGAGGTTTCTTTTCTTTGACTGGCTTTTCTACAGTTTCTATATTTGGCGGTTGACAATCATTTATAACGTTATTTTCAGATACTGGTTCTTTTACTGCTTTTGATTTTCTAGGCTTTTTTTCTTTTTTTAGCGATAAAGTCTCATTAGTATCTTGTGATTCTTTTTGTAATTCTTCATTTATATTTTGAATTTTTGGTTTACGTACATAGGTGCGTTTAACTTTTTCCTTTATTGGCGCACCAGGAGCTTCATTAGAAATCATTGGACTTGAAGGCGCAATTGTTCCGTAATCAGTTCCATTGGCCAAATTTACCAATTCTGAAATAATATCACTTTCTGATGTTTCAGCATTATTATTGGTCATTGAAGAACTATTTTTCTTATTAGTTTTTGTTTTTTTTTCTTTCGTTGCTTTCTTTACCTCATATTTATTAACAAAATCGTGAAAGAATTGGTCATTAGGAATAAAGCCCGGGTTATTAATAAGGTGAAGGTAAAAGCGTTTAAGAATGGATTCCATATTAGAAGGTTTTAAAAATAGTTAATAAGTAAAGTAGAATATAGAGAAATGAAAAAAAGTAATTCAATTTTGTAAAAAAGAGAACAAGTATGTAGTAGTGTGTAGGTCTTACTGAGTGGTGTTGTCCCGAGGTTTTATGCAGTGGTCTTATGCAGTGGCTTTGTCTGTTGGTCTTTCTCAGATGTCTTATGCAGTGGCTTTGTCTGTTGGTCTTACTGAGTGGTCTTGTCCCGAGGTCTTATGCAGTGGTCTTGACAAACCAATATGTAACTAGGTTATCTATATCCTACTCATTTCTCGTTAACCTATAATGAGACCATATATGCAGTGTTGGAATAATATTATTGTTATAAAAATAAAATTATACAAAAGTTCTCGAAAGATGAAGATTCAATGGTTCTCTCTATAGGTTCTCGAAAGATAATGATTCAATGGTTCTCTTGATGAAGGGTTTTTACAAGTTCGATAAGTTCTCTATTTTGCTTCAATAGTTCCACAACTAAATCCATTGTGATTTCGAGTTTTTTATTGTCGGGTTCTCGTAATTCATTAATTAATTCTGGTTTGTTTTCGAGAACCTGACAAGTTTTCTTATGTTTCCATAATCCGCTACTATTCAAATACTCTTTATTACACACATTACAAATATGTTTATTTACATTGGGTTCTTTATTCATATTTCGAATATGTTTTATACTGTTCTGGTGTTTTTCAAAAATATTTTTTTTTAATGTAGTAAAATTACATTCATTACAATGAAAACCAACAGATGGTATATTTAGGTTTTCGTTTGTTTCCAAAAAATTCCTTTTATGTTTTGCCGTAACTAAATGCATTTCATAATCTTGATTGCGTGATGTAATAAAGTTACATAATTCACACGAATATTTGTTTGATATATTTGCAGTCGTTTTAACCTTTTCAACTAATGGTTGTTGTATAGGTTTTGCAATGGGTTCAGGATTGAACTTTGGTTTGGGCATAGGTTCAATGCTGTTCAAGGTTGCGTTTAATAACTCGAAATATTCTTGCTCTTTTTTTCTTGCTTCGTAATGGTCTTTACAATTAAAAAAATTTACTATTTCCATATTCCAGTTATTCCATCCACCATTGTTTCGTATCGCTTGGTATAATTTACAATCGTTTGTTTTTTCATTATAACAACAATTCTTATGTGCGTGTTTTCGTTGGACAAAATTCGTAGTATGACCTACATATACATCTTTTACGGTTGGGTCTTTACAAGTTATCTTATAAATAATAGTATTCGAATAATCTATAACTACCTTCGGCATCCCTATTCATTTTATATTATAATACATTTATGTTGTTTGTATTATAATATTCTTATTATAATCTTATGCTTCGGTTTCAAGGAGGTTTATCGACGACAATTTCTTTGAGAACATTTCTTTTTATTTTATCCAAGAACTTTTCATCTTCATCATTGGTACCACCTCCTAATGCTACTTTATAATATTTTCGAAAAGCAATATTATCATTGGTATCTAAATTGATACAATCTGGATGTTCATCTTTCCATATCTTTAATTGTTGTAAATTCTTATTCGCAATTTGATTTATCACTTTCTTGAATTTGGTTTTATGCTCATCTTCTTTTTCCCATACGTTCTCATCTTTGATATATAATGTTTCTCTTTTCACATCTGTGCAATGCATCGGACGACTCGTGGTATCCACACTATTCAGCTTATTAATAATAATCTTGGTAATTCCATCGATGTATCCTAATTTCCCCGTGTTCTCGAAATCTTGGGTAGTCAATTGAATTGAATTTACAAAATCAGTAATATTCATAGCATTCTTACAGGTTTCATTGAGGAAGAAATGGAGGTTGAATTGATTGTTATTATTGTTATTGCAATTGGTATTTACGGTTCCGCCAGCATTGGTTTTCACAAGTTCTATAAGTTCCTTATTTTGTTTCATTAAATCCATGAACATTTCGACGGTAAGCATAAGTGGTTTCATTTCAGGTTCTCGAAGTTCATTTGTTAATTCTTTTTTAGTTTCGAGAACTTCTGGTTTATTTTCGAGAACCTGACATATTTTTTTATGTTTATAATAACCACTTCTATGCAAATATTCTTTATTACAAACATCGCATATATGTTTATTTGTTACATTATTATTATTTATATGTTTATTGGTAGAAAGATGCTTCATATAGTTTGTTTTGTTACTACATCTATAGTTACATTTATCGCAATGATAATCGATTTTTTTATTCATTTCATTTGCAATAAATCCGTGTCCAGATGTTTCTAAAGTTGTTACAGTTGTCCTCAAAATATGTTTTCGAGTAGCATTATGTTTCTTTAAATCTTTAGTATCTGATGTATAATAATCACAGGCTTCGCAAGAATATTTTTGCGGATTTTTCGGACAATTTTTGGTTTCCATTTTCCCTAAATTAAGGAGACAAAATAATTGTCTAAAATTATCCGCATTTTTTCAAAATAAAAATTATGCAAACAACTTTTTCATCCATTTTATCGAATTTAAAGCATTATGCAGTAAAGTGGTTTTTTGCAAATTTTCCCAAAATTTCTTAAACGGATTTTTGAAAAAAGGACAAAAATAAATGTCCTTTTTTTCATGACCCCTCCGACTTTTTTTTCAGAAATTTTTTGGAGTATGATAGAACTTTTTCTCTCTTTATCTATAAAAACTCTTCTACTAAAATGTAGATGATTCAATAATTTCACATAGAATTCTTTATCCAAGGTTCTCGAGAACTTTTGTTTTTTGATATCCTACTGGAATACCGGTATCCGGGTCATTTCTCGATAAGTATGCATAGACTGCATATATGCAGTGGTAAATAATAATATTATATTAAATATCATTATTAAAGAAACGGTTCTTACAACCCATAAGCATTGCTGAAAATCAATGGTTCTCAACAGATGATGATTGAATCTGTTTTTTAATAGCCAATTCTTTTTTGACATTATTTACATTTTCGAGACGATTATACTCTTTCTCAGTAATAAACTTTTTTTTAGAAATTATTTTTCCATTCTTATTTACCATTAAATCGGATTTAGTTAATCCGCCAGTAGTTTTATAGGCGGTTTCGTTCCAAACATCTTCTCTAGTACCGAAACAATTATCATAAATTTGATTGTTTATATGATATAATCCATCACTACTTTTTGAAATCCGCTTTAATGAAATACTTATATTGTTATAATTAACATCAGCAACCTTATCTCGACGTTTATCGTTTATTTTATATTTCTTTAAAAGTTTTTCATTTTCGAGTTTTAATTTAAGGTTCTCTTCGGATAATAATAAATTTTGTGATTTTATCATATTGAATTCTTCTACCGGAATAGCTGTGATTTTTTTAACGCGTTCTAATTCTTTGACTAGTAAATTATTAGTTCGTTTAAAGCTTTCACACTCTTTCAAAAGAATTTTATATTTCTCGGGATTATATTCTGTATCAGTAATTATATCTTTGATGATTTTATCCAAGTCTTCAAACGATAATTGTTGAACGGATAATAATTCGTTATAACAAACATTATTAATTTGTATTGCTCGTCGAAAAGAACTGAGAACATTATGTTGTTTAATTGCATTTTCGATTTGGTTTTTATTATCAACTTTAAATACATTTAATAAACGAAAATTAGAAAAGGTTTTCTTATGCCTATCAATACGATTTGATAAAAAATTAGAACAACCGAATTTTATTAATTTCTCGTTATTGCTGCTTACGTTATCGATTTTACCATAATAAATACATTGGGTATTATCTGGAAATTGTTCGATTAATGTTTTTTCACGTATAATTTCTTTTTCTATTTCGGATTGATTTATTAAGATATCTTTTTTTTCTAACTGAAGTCTTAACTCGTTGGACTCTTCATTTATAACTTCTTGTAATGTTTCTTCTAATTTTATATAATATGAATGAATTTGGTCTGCTTTTGTTGTACAAGATTTTAAACAAAAAGATTTGAATGCATTTATGGTGAGAAGAATAGTATCTTTATTATGACCACCTCTACCTTTTTTTGCTCCTGAACATTCAGGAGCAAACAATTTATAATCTTTGTTAATGATAAAATATTTTTCTAATAAATATTTTGCGTTGTCTTTTTTATTAAATCCTAACCATTTCCATATATTATCTAAATCGATAACAAAATCTGTATTTTTATTATAATTCAAAAAACTATAAAAACTTGCTACAAATAATTGTTGTTCGTCGTCTGAAAAATTATGTTGAATCTTCGTTACCAATTTGCTTTGATAAGTATTTGTCAAACGGGTTATTGGATTGTTCTCTATTAAATTTACTATATTTAGAGTCGTCATTCCAATTTATACAATATTTGGAATTCATTCTTTATATTGATTTTTTGCTTCTATATTTAGCTTCCAAAAATAGAAAGCAAATAATTATAAATAATTTGAAAAAGTCCTTACCATATATGGTTTGTCGATATGTGACTGGATAATCGGTATCCGGGTCATTTCTCGATAAGTATATATTGACTGCATATATGCAGTGGTGAATAATACTATGTTTTATAAATAACATTATTCGGTGGTTATATTCTATCCAGGTGATTCAATGGTTCTCAAAAAGAAGTGGATTCAATGGTTCTCAATAAAAAATATTTAATTACAATGAAAAGAAAACTATCGAGAACCCTTATCCAAAACCCTTTCGAGAGAACCCTATCACATAAAACTATAAATCAAATTCTTCACATCATCATTCAAATAAACCGTTGAACATATACTGTTGATTTGCATATCCATAAACCCGCGATAGACAAGAATATACTGTTGAAACACCTGATTAAAACCCTTTTTTTTATTTTTGAGTCCTTTATGCCCTTCCAATATTTGTCTATCTATTTGCTTTTGTATAGCAAACCCTCTATTGAACGTGGTAGTAATCAACCCTATAAAGGAATTATATGATTTTGTTATATTCACGTGTTCTCGCATAAACAATGTTTCTTTTATTTTATCAAAGTTCTCAATCATTATTAGATATATGTTTTTGGAAAGCTCTATTTTCATACCAACATTATGTTGTTTTGTAATGATAGCCAATAATATTTTAATCTTATCCGTAGGTAACATTCCTATCCCATCCATAATACGGTTCTTATCCGAATGAGAGGCACGACTATTCACGATGAGTCGGGATAAATCTGAAATATATTTTTGTTTTCGAGAACCTGATACAAATCCACGTGTTTCTAAAGAACGAGCATTATCCTGCATAAAGTTTTCTGTAATACCCGATATACGGTCTAATAATAATTGACCTTGTTTCGAACTTGTTGTACAAGTTATAAGAGACATATTGTAATTTATTGATATTATTGTGGAGGTGATTCAAACGAATGTTCTCAATTTTTATCAAAGGTTCTCGAATATTTGAGAACATTTCACAAATGAAAAAATACCTAGGTAAGGTATTTTTCGGGGATTAATTAATTACAGATTGGTTATAAAAGTATATGCTATAGAGGGATTAACGGCATTGGTCGCATCGAATACATCGAGTGCAACAGGCAACTTCATGATGGTTACGGCATCTGGATCTGGTTCTCTTCGTAGATCTGCACCCGGTCGTCTGACAAAACTGTAACGGAAGAAGATTAGGGTTATTCCTTCTGGTTGGTAGGTGGATTGGAAGTTCGATTGTAGGTGGATTAGGTGGGTTAGCTCTGGCACCTCCTCTAAAGAAGGCATAAACATCAATTAGATTTGATGTATTGGCTCGTGGTGCTGGTTCAACCAAATCAATAACCTCTGCACGTGGAATAGTAGGAGGGTTCCTCGATTGGTTTCTTAGTTGTTCTCTTAAATTGATTTCGATAACTTGCTTCTCTAGTAACTTAGCTTCAACATCCTTGATGTGTTTTTTTAATAAAGATATTTGTGTTTCTAATACTTGGTTACTGGGTTTTTCAATCGCACGGCATATAGGGCATTTCACCGAGATTACTCTACAATGATTCCTACCGGCAAAGAACATTTGGGTAACGAATTGATTGTTTGTTTTTGTTAGATTATTTTTACAGTCTTTACAAATGGAATGTCCGCATCCTCTTAATCGTACTAATGATGATATATCATCATTAAAACATACCGGGCACGGCTCTCGTTCAATGTTCGCTGTTGGTTGTGTGGTCATTATTATTATCGATTGTTTGGGGGTTGGATTAAGTATTTTAATAAAAAAGTCTTTCAATTTTTTCAGCTCGATGCAATCCCGACCCCCGAAAAGGTCGCTGCATATATGCTCTCAATTTGCGACTCGATTGTCGATATCCGACTCATTTCCCGACAACCCTCATTTCTCGATAGCGGGTTAGGGTTTATGCAGGGGATTTGGTTAGGGGTTTGGGAAGGCCTCGGGTTCGGGGCTCGGGAGATTCGCCAGTCTCTCTCTGCAGAGTCCAAGAGGTTCTCTTCTCTCATCAAGACCACGGAGTAAGACCACGGAGTAAGACCACGGAGTAAGACCACGGAGCAAGACCACTGAGTAAGACCACCAGTGAAGACCCTCTCATCAAGACCACACGTGAAGACCCACTCATCAAGACCACGCGTGAAGACCCTCTCTTCAAGACCTCTAGTGAAGACCCTCTCTTCAAGACCTCTAGTGAAGACCCACTCATCAAGACCTCTAGTGAAGACCCTCTCT